>Ga0209196_1000764_pt1 | contig 25164 bp, 23 predicted proteins | sample COGITO_mtgs_1105_5_FD_184801 | JGI IMG/M metagenome (GOLD analysis project Ga0209196, IMG submission 184801) | Pelagic marine microbial communities from North Sea - COGITO_mtgs_110509 (SPAdes) (version 2) | ecosystem: Environmental > Aquatic > Marine > Epipelagic ... | reverse complement strand
TCATTAACTGGCCATTCTAGAATATCTGGATTTTCAGCAAAAACAGCAAAGACCATTTTCATTACATCAAGGCGTGAGTTATCAAAAAATTGAGTGGCAAATATATTTGGCTGCAAATTTTGATAAAACATTTGTCTCATTACGTTCTCGTCAAACTTAATGGTGTTATATCCTATCCAAATTGCTGGCGCCCATTTTTGGGTAAACTCTTGTATTTTCTGAGCAAACTCAAATGCAGTGGGTAAGTTATTGTTAAGAAGCTGATTTGGATTAACGCCAGTTACATGAAGAGCCATTGGCGCTGGTAATATGTGTGGTGATAATTGACAGCGAATATCCACTCTTTCGGTTTCATTAAAGTCTAAGTCTGTAATGATGGCCGCAAATTGCAAAGGTTGATCGTATTCTGGAGATATTCCAGTTGTTTCATAATCATAAAAAACAAACTTTTCCATTTATTTATCCAAATATTTTTATCAACATGACTCTATCATTAGATTAACCTTAGCCATCTTTTAAGCCTGTTTTTTTGAGCCTAGAATGGATTGCACTTGGTTGTCGCCCAAGAATCTTGGAGATTTCGATTACTTTTTTTCCAGAAACGAATAATTCCTTTAATTTTTCATCTTCAGATTTTTTCCATGGTTGATATGCATTTGGATGAATTTCTTTTATTTTCTGAAGTTTAATATGATATGCACTTTGTCCATTTGATTTAGATGTAACTGTATTTGTTTTAATATTTTTATGAGTTGTAGAGTGTATCGTTATCTCTTGTGCAGTTACAGGTAGCTTGATTTCTTGTATTGGTTTTTTTTGGATAATGCTTGTGGCTCTAATATCCTTCGTAAATGAACAGGGTTTTTTATCAGCGGTATATTCAGTGCAACCCCAAAACGGCCCATATTTTCCAGTGCGTTGCTCTAACCAACCATTGCAATCTTTTTTAGGACAAGATTCCACTGTTTGTTCACAAATTTTACAAACAACTTCTCCACTGTCTATTCTTCTGGGATAACCTTTATGGCAATGAGGGCAAGGTTTTGAGAGATTTTTACAGTATGGGTAATTACTACAGCCCCAGAAGCTCCCGAATGACCCTTCTTTAAGTTTTAATTTTCCTTGAACGCATTCATTACAATCTGGTTCATCATCTGGATTTTTCCCAATCAAGTTGAACTCATGTGGGCTTTGTATGATTTCACTCACAAATGTCGAAACACTTCCACTTTGAGTATTAATAAAGACTTTTTTCTTAGCTCTGGTAAGTGCAACGTAAAAAAGTCTTCTTTCTTCAGAGTTTGGGAATGCTTCAGGTTCTGATAAGACCATGTTTAATATATGATCGTCAGCTTTTTCGTTAGGAAACCCTAAGAAGCTACTAATAACGTCAAGAATTATAACATAGTCTGCCTCAAGTCCTTTTGACCGATGCACAGTTTTAAAATTTATATTTAATTTATTAAAACTTTTATTAAGCTGATTTATTATCTTGCCATAATTAATATCAAATGCATTTTTATATGTCTGGAGTTTGTAGCGGCCTAATATTAATACATCTATAGTTTTATCTGAATTTTCATTTTCGACAATAAGCTTCATTATTGCTTGCAATAATATTTCTTCATCTGTTTCTTTGAAGCAAATATAGATCGCTGGTTGGTTAATAATGTTAGTTGAATTAACTGCTTTTGGTATTTGAAAATCGTTTTTTAATATAAAATCTGTAGCTTCTATTGTAATCTTATTTTCACATCTAAATGTTGTAGTTAAATCGCTTCTCTCAAATACCCCAAAGTTCTCACCGAAATTTTTCATTAAATTGATATCAGACCCTGCAAATCTAAAAATGGCCTGCCAATCATCTCCAACGCAAAAAATTTGAACATCTGAACTATAATCTTGAAGTGCAGAGATTAGTTTAGCTCTTCCACTTGAGATATCTTGAAACTCATCAACTAATATATAGCAGAATTTACTTTTATATTTTTTGTCAATGATAGCCTCGGTTGCCATTGAAATCATATCATGAAAATCGATAGCTTTTTCTTTTTTTAGAAAACTTTGATATTCGTTAAAAATAGGCATGAAAACATCAATAAATGCTGAATTTCGTTCAGCACCATGGATCGATGCGCCTATTTCTCTTACCTTAACTTCATTTAAAAGTGCACCCTTGAAGTGGCCAAGAAAAGTTTTCATCAAGGATGTTAGAGGGTCAATTTGTTTCTTTTCTTCTAAAATTGTAAATATTTTATGACCTTCAAGTTCATTAAATTTCACGCCAAGGTTTAATAGTTTTTTACGAAGATTATTTAGTAATATTCCTTGTACTTTTTCACAACTGAAGGTTTCAATTAATTTTGTGTCATGTTTTTTATGTAGCTCTCGCTTCCATCGAAGAGTTTGTAAGTATTCTTTACGATTTACATACGGTGCAGTTCTACCAAACCCACGCAAACCCAAATGTTCTAAATATATATTGTAATCTGTTAAGTAAAAATCTGGCTTATACTGTCTTCGCTTAACATTAGATGTTTTGTGTTCATAGTCACTTTCATAAACATAATTAATGCCATTCAAATAGAGAAAGTTTGCAATTTCGCATTCTTCAAAGCTTTTTAATTTTTCACCTTTAAGTGATCGAATATTGTTTTTATCTAAATATTCCCAATACTGGCCAAGATTATCAAAATCAAACTGGCTTGCATATGGTGCAAAGAATTCACTAAACCATTTTGTAATTACATTTTTATAAGTTTCATCTTCTAATTTTTTACCAATTGTTAACTTAATAAAGTTTAAAAGCGCTAATTCGTCATCAGCTAACTTTGACAAACTCGGTTTATTTCCAGTAGCTTGTGAAATGATTTCAAGGCCAATGCTGTGAAAAGTGTGAACGTTTACATCTTCAATATCTGGATGCTCAATTCGTTCAGCCAACCGTTCTGACATTTCAATTTTAGCATCTCTTGCAAAAGCTAATAAAAGAATATTCTTGGGCTTTCGTAATTTTTTGTTTATGAGCCAAGCAGTTTTTGCAACTATGACTGAAGTTTTGCCACTCCCTGCTGAGGCAATAACTAAATTTGCATCTTCATCTATTACAACTGATCTTCGTTGTTCATCTGTTAATGGATTTTTTTCAATGGTATCAAATAATTTAGTTTGATTATCTATTTCATTCGTAATGTAATCTTCATTAATTTCATTTCGGTCATCTTTTCTCTCATTAACAAATTCTCTTATTTTAGATATTTGTTTAGCTTCAGATGATGAAGCCAGTAATTTTGGAATTCGAGAATTGAATTTTTGTAATAATTCTTTTGATCTCAAAATATTATACGAAAAAACACTTTCTCGTTGATAAATTGATTGATTATCTATTTCCTTTAGCCACTTATTAAGAATGTTTATTTCAGTTTTATGTATCTTATACTTCTCAAGCCAAGCATTTTTTTCTAGATTATTATATAGTACTAATAGTGTCCAAGCTTGTTTTTTTGATAACCATCGAAATTGGTATTTCTTTGATTTTGTTTGGAAATATATTGATTTTAAGAAAATTCCACTCATACCAATATTGTTAACTTCACTATACTTTATTCTTATAAGTCTTTTCTTTTCAGTTAGCTCAAATGTGTCTTTTAATAATCTGACATTCTTTATTTTATTAAGCCCAATCGAATATGCTAAATAATTAAAAATTCTTTTTGGAAAGAAATAATTCTTATCATTTTTTTGTGATTTTAAAGGCATATAATTATTATCTTTACATCAATTAAAAAACTAAGAGTTATTTAAAATAAAAATCAATCATTTATTTGTTTAATAGTAGTGGCTTAATGATATGTAACAACTCAAATTGATCCTAGTTTGTAAAATTTGTATATTCAACAACCAGATTGTTTTGGTAAATATACTTTCATAATTTCTGCATATTTAAACATAACTGTTTCACATACCCTCAAAACTGACTGCATAACTTAGTGCCAAATAGATACTCAGTAAGTTTAAAACGAGCTTATGGCCTCACTGAGTGTACTTTCTCCCCATAAACACTCAGGACTTTTCCCCCAGTGGATTTTCTATGCCACTGGGGCTTTTTAAGGAATATATCATGCTCATTTCTTTCATTCTTCTCAGTTTAAGTTTGATTTTATTTGGAATTATCAAGCGTTCTGAATTTTACGAACACCAGATAATTTTAAAACAACTATTCTCGCCACTCTTTGCAGCATTGGTTGTTTTAAAAAATGGATTGGTAGGATTAACTCTAATTGGTCTCCTTATATTTTCAATATCTGGTCCATTAAGGGCAGAGACTTCACCAAAACAGCCATCAATTAACTTAGAGGATGTTGAAAGTGGTCAACTATTAATGCGCTCAGGTAATGAACTAAGTTCTGCAATCCTACTCTCAACAGACATTAAGATAGCTGTAGCTGGGTCTTCTAGTCGAACAATCGTTAGCCAGCGCTTTATAAATACAGGCAAGACTTGGGCAGAAGGCGTTTATGTATTCCCAATTGGAAAGGATGCAGCCGTCGATACTCTAAAGCTAAGAATAGGTGAAAGGTTTATAGAAGGTATTATTAAAGAAAAATTAGAAGCTAGGGTTATATATGAAGAAGCTAAAGCTGAAGGCAAAAAAGCCTCACTAATTGAACAACAAAAGCCAAACCTCTTTACGAACAAGATAGCTAATATTGGCCCAGGAGAGGTTGTAGTTGTACAGATAGAGTTCCAGTCGAAGTTACTACCAAAAGACGGCTCTTGGGAGCTTAGAGTGCCTCTCGTGAGCGCTCCAAGGTTCGATTTGCCAACAATAGAAGAGAATATTAAATTTGGTAATGCTGGGTTCTCTGCTGCTAAAATTAATTCAGATTATAATGAAAATATTGATGTAAAGGTTCTGGAAGAAGCGGAACTTTTCAATCCTGTTGAAATATCTATTGATTTAAACACAGGATTTGAACTCAATTCACTTAAAAGTGCTTTTCATAAGGTTGATATAGAAAAGCTTTCTAATGGGCATCATAAGATTAATTTGCCTGGCCCTATATCAAGTGACAGAGATTTCGTGCTGAGATGGACAGCAAAAGATAAAGATACACAGACATCTTTGTTTAAGGAGACAAAGGGAGAGTATGATCATCTTCTTTTAACTTTGAATCCTCCACTTACAAACAAGAATAATCATTCTCCCAAAAGAGAAATTATCTTTATCCAAGATATTTCAGGTTCAATGTCAGGTGAGCCAATTAAGCAGTCTAAAATTGGATTAGAAATGGCTATTAAAAGACTGAAGCCAAACGATAAATTCAATATAGTCTTATTTAATGATCGCTATTCAAGTTATGCACAAACTCCTGTTTTAGCCACTGCGAAAGAACGCGATAAAGCAATCAGGTATGTACGTAGGCTATCTGCTGAGAATGGTACTGATATGTATCCAGCATTATCATTTTCTCTTAATAACTTTAGGTCTAATAAATCGGTACTTAAGCAATTAATATTTTTAACTGATGGTGCTGTAACTGAAGAAACTAAGTTGTTTTCTCTTATAAATAGCAAATTGAAAACGTCTAGATTGTTTACGATTGGAATAGGATCAGCCCCGAATAGTTTCTTTATGACTAGAGCAGCAGAAATAGGAAGAGGATCACATATTCATATAGGTGATATGAGTGAGATATCTGTTCGAATGGAAGAATTATTCAATAAAATTGAAAACCCTGCAATCACTGACCTAGAACTTATATTGCCAAAGGGGTTTAAGGCAGAAGTTTATCCAAATCCATTACCAGACTTATATGTAGGTGATCCGTTATCTATTGCCATAAGAGGAAAGAACGCTTCTGGCGTGGCACAAATCACTGGTAATATAGGAAATCAGAAATGGGTAGCTAAGATTCCACTTGATCAAGGTGCAAAACAAATAGGGATCGCAAAGCTTTGGGCTAGAGAAAAGATATCTAACTTAGAACGCAACAGGGTTTCTTTAAATCCAAATGAAAATCAAAAAGCTCATATGGACAGTAAGTTACTTCAAACAGCGTTAAATTATGGTTTGGTTTCACGTCTATCCTCGATGGTTGCTGTAGATATTACACCGTCACGACCTGCTGGTGAAGAATTAGGCTCAACAAAATTAAAAGCAGCAATTCCAGATGGTTGGGACCCAAAGCAATTTGATTATAATTACAATCAAATCGTTCCACAGAAGCTGCAACAGGTATCGTCTCGAAACAATTGGTTTAAATCTGCCAACCTTGATCAGAAAACTGAAATGCAACAACTTCCTCAAACCTCATTGAATTGGAAGGCATCTATCTTATTTGCGCTGCTTTCTTTGTTGCTTGGTCTAATTACCTTATCAACAGTGGGACGTAAGAATAATGTATAGTAAATTATTTACTGCGCTTGGTTGTTGTTTGGTTGTTATTGGCCTTATTGGAATAGCTAAAGCGAGTATGCAGCCAATTAAAGCTATAATTGGGCAGCATTATCTGGAAGTAGCTTGGAAAGAGTCACTAAAGGCGAATAAACTATCTAGACCATGGAGAAGTGCAGACTTTTATATGATAGGAGAGTTAACTGTCCCTAAGCTGAATATCTCACGGGTTATATTAAACAATGCTTCAGGCGAGGCTATGGCATGGGGAATTGGGCGCGTTAATAGTGTCCAGTTCTCAAAAAACCGTAAACCTATTATACTTGCTGGGCACCGTGATAGTCATATGCAATTCATGTCTAAATTAAATGTTGGTGATAAAATTGAATTAATGATGTCTGATAGGGTATTGAAAACGTTCATTATTTCTAAAACTGATATTAGCAAGAAACCTGAACTAGCAATATCCGCACAAAATACCGATAATGAAATTCTTATCCTTACAACCTGTTGGCCATTCAACTCGCAAAAACCTGGTTCTGAACGATACATTGTGACTGCTGAAAAAGCTTATTAGAAATAGAACTTTACAAATCATGTACTAAGTAGTACACAGTACACATGAATAGTTTTGGATCATATACACGTGAAAAAAGAGAAAGGCTTCATGCTGATGATAAATCAAAGTCTCTCAGGCAAGTTGCAATCACTATAGGCGTTGAGCCAGCCTTTTTGAGTAAAGTAGAGCGAGATATTGTTTCACCACCCTCTGAAGGCAAAATAATAGCGCTTGCTGAGGTTTTAAATGAAGACCCCGATCTTTTATTGGCCATGGCAGGAAAAGTGTCATCTGACCTTCTTGCCATTGTAAAGGCGCGGCCTCAATTGATTGGAGAACTATTAAGAGAACTTAAAGAGCAACCAGATCATGCAGTATTATCGGTTGTGAGAAACATTACAGATGGAGATTGGTAGGAGAGATTATGATAAACTTAAAGAAAAATAGAATGAATGTTAGATTTCCAGAGATATGTAATGAATATGAACTAAATATTAGTTTTCAGCGAACACTCAGAATACCTGATGATGGCAATGACCATTTCCTTCCGCCTAGCTTAGGTAAATTCCCTCTGAGGCATATTGAGGACTTTGATTTAGGGAATAAAGAACATTTAAAGAAGCGTGGTGGCTTAATCATGCCAATGTTCCAATCTGATGCCTTATGGTTAAGTTTTAGTGGGCGTTCAAAGCGAAGTATTGATCTCCCAATCGCAATTAAGGTTGCCACAGGAAAAATCAATGCAGTTTCAGGACTCAATTGGGAAGATGGATTAGATTCAGAGCCACAGAATTATTTGGTAGTTCCAGATCAGCCATGGCTTGATGGATTTAACGTCGGTAAGGGAACTGTGCGCCAATTTGTTGCTGCGCCTCTTGGTGAAGGTCTCACTGTTGAAGAACAAATAAATGCTAATAGTGATGTTGGAGGAATTCAGCTTGAGTTTATTCCAATGAAAAAGGAATATTTTGAAAAGCTAAAGCTAGAAGCTCAGGCCGAAAGTCTACATAAATTTAGTGAAATGCCGATGATGTCTTCTGCAAAAATGGGTATTGCTGAAATGGGTATTGGAGCAGGAGGTTCAATGCGCCAAGAAATATATGAAGATGAGCATGGTATTGATGCCTGGGACTTAGATAACACTGAGAGATGCTTCATAACATTAGCAAATGCAGAGCAATGGTTATCTATAACTGGTGAAGAACCACCTATGTCACCAATTTCTTCAGAAGAATATACAGATGCTGGTTTGCCTTGGTTTGATTATTTTGACGAAGATAAAAAATCCATTGAAGGTGCTGAGGCGTTTAATGACATAAAATCTATTAAAGATATTTATAAACAAAAGATTAAAGATTTGTTTGGTGGGGCATCAAGTCAAAACCAAAAGGTTCATGATATCTCGCCTAAAAAAAAGGGTAATATTTCAAATGGGTTTTGGTGAAAATTTTTTAAGATGAAATTAGGTAAATTTTCTAACTTTTTCATGGAAGGATTTTGAAAACCATTCTGCATCTGTACGCCAATGTCCTACCGCAACTTCAAGGCTTTTTCTGTTTTCTCTCAGGTCGGCAAGGGCAGTTAAATGTGAAATTATTTTATTGAAACGCTTTAAAGTAAATGGATCGCCCCAATCATTACTATAATTTTTTGGAAAAAAGTTGGGAATTACAGCGCATAATGAATATTCTAAAATGATTTTTCTGTCTCTTGCACTTCTACCCTTTGTTTTCCCAACAACATATCCAAAACATGATAATGGAGATCGATCTACACCAAAGAAATCACTTAAGTTTTTGGTAGATTTATATTCCCGTTCAAATTCTATTTGAGCTTTTAAAATAAAACCAGGTTTGCTTATTCTTACTGAGCTTAAATATTCATTAAGTTCATCTTGCTTTTTCTTTTTTTCAAGAGCCCTTTTCTTTTTCTTTTGATTTTCAATGCGCAGTTGGTTTTCTTTATCTTTTGCTTCCTTCTGTAAAAGTTCTTCTTTTTTTGCCTTTGCAGCAGGGCTTAAAAAATTTATCCAGATTAATATGCACAAAATTAAAATAATTAAGAGTATGAAATTATTATCCAATGATAGTCACCTTTATAAATTCTATTATGAACTAATCTTAACACTAATGATAACTTTTTTTGTGTCAATATGATGTAAAATTTCTCAATATATACAATTTATAAGCTAGATGGTTGTATAAATATTAGACTATGTATTAAGATCATATAATCAATATAATCAATATTATCAGAGCAACACTGGGGGTCAAATTTTGCGTGAAAATTTATACAAGTCGTACGAAGATGGAGATAAAAACGTTTGGCTAACTCTATCGACACGCGAAACTTTAGAACTGTTGGGTAACTCATACTCTGGATATTCAATAATTAAAAAAGGTCGAATAGGTGTTAATCATCCCAATAGAAAGGAAGGTTGGCAATCTGTAAGTATGTTTTGTGGAGATGCAGGAGTTTATTTCACTAAAAGAAAAGATGCAGAGAATTATGCGTTAGCTCTAGCAATGTATTTCAACGGAGATTTACTCAACAAAGATATCCTAGACCCAAGTTTTTTTAATGGAAGATTTAAAAGAAACTTTGATAAGAACTCAAAAATAAACGAATTATTTGATAAAGACATAACCCTAATAGACCCAACAGAGGGTTGGGATTTTTTTGATTTTTCGACTATAAAACATATTCCAGATGATTTTTACGAGTGCTCCCCGATCGATGAAGACACATTCGAGGCACTTGATGAACGATACAATGATGTAGAATATTTTCTGGATAAGTTTTCTGAAAATCTTGAAGAAAACATTTTGAACGGTGAAGGACAAAAACCATTAAATGAAATTATTGAAAATTTCATTTCTGAGAATAAGGAATGTGATTTTGATCATGGTCTAAGGGGATATGCAATTTTATGCCTAATTTCCTATTATGAGAAAATTATCCCATTTAGTTGGATTTTTCCAAATCAAGAATCTTACATGAGCAGACTAATACCCAAACTTATTGCTAACCTACCAGAGTACGTCTCTAGGCATTTGAAAATTATGGAAGAACAAGGTTCTAACGTCATTAAAGTTTAACTTTCATATCATCAAGATCAATATTCTAGAGTCTAATAGATATGGTTAATAGGCTGCTCAGTGGATTTTTTCTGAATGCTAAATGCCTCTTGTAAATTGCCATTATGCCAAACGCCGTCATATTTTTGTCCATTTGGCAATTTTACCTTCATAATCCCATGTGGCTTTAAATTTCTTAGTGTTCCATACCATACAAAACCTTCGTCATCTGTACTTGTTGAGAAATTTACATTTGTATCATCTACCCAGAAACCTGATATTTGATTTCCATATTTATTTGTAAACTTACCTATGCCGTGTCTGGTGAAACTCAGGAGTTCTCCAATATAAACAGAGCCATCGATATAAGTTAATTTGCCTTTAGCTCGGTTATTTTTTAGTGATCCAATAAATTCCCAATCATTACCTATTATTTCCACCTCACCAGTGAGTATACCATTTTCCCAGTTACCTTTGAAAACTCTCTGCGATGATTTTTCATGTAATTCTCCAAATCCACTACGGATACCACTTTTTACAAACCCTTCATAACAGTCACCATTTTTATAAAATATTTTTGCTGATCCTGTTTGGTGACCATTTTTCCATTCTCCAGCATATTTAAATCCAGATGCAGAATTTATTTCACCATAACCGTGTTTGCTACCAAATTTGAAATTCCCTTGGTAAGTGCTTTTAGAATTATATTTTAAAATGCCATAGCCATGGAATAAGCCTTTTTTCCATGCGCCTTTATATATTAAATCCTCTGAATATTTTACTGAATAGAAGCGCCCAAAGAGGTGCCTTATCAAATTTTTCATGTAAATTCCTGCTATCGACCACCCGTACATTGCAGGTGATTCACTTTATTCCATTATTGAGTTTTAAACTTTTGAGTCAACAAACCTAAAATTATTCAGTCAATATTCCTGATGATAGAAGTTCTTTTCGATGTGGGTACCACATTTCATCGCTACCTAGCCTGTAAGTTTTAGCTGCTATATCAGAACTTACACCTCTATCTATTAAGTATGTAATGAATTCGTAAACATCTTTTTGAGTTTCATCAAATACCCATGAACTAAATTCAAAAGGTGTTTTCCAATCTTCAATATCTTTATACTTTTTATAATATTTTTCTAAGCTTTCAGCGCCCCAAGTGCCTCGGTGAAATCCAAACTTAACACCAAGGTTTGCAGTTCTTTTATTGCCTGCCAGAAAGAGCCTCAAGCAGGAGCTACTACATTCCTTGTCCACATGCGTATTAATGTTTGCGTCAATAATTATTCTCGCCATATATTTTGCTGCTTCAATACTTCCACCGTAGCTGTGGAGTTTTAATAGATTTATATTTTTATTGGATTTGAGAATAAAAAGTAATCTTTCGGCGTGGCCGAAAGATATAGAGTTATCTTTGTGATGATCTTCGTTAGTATAAGTAAGAGTATTTTGATGGACTTTGAAAACTTGTGAAAAGGCTGGCTGAGACACAAAGTTAATTAAGGCTAATAAAATTAAAATACGCATGAATAATTTTCCTTTGAAATTATAGGGCAATTCTTTATTCGTAGTTATAGGGTCTCAGTTACAACCTTCCAAAGTTGTTGGGATGATAAATGATACCATTCATTTGAGTCTCCATTTGTATTGCTAGCTACGCGATGTTTGCTAATTTTTTTGGCTATATTGTTTTCTAACACGAATGGTTTGAGTACAGTTTTCCATTTTTCTGCTTGCACAGAATATTGATACTTAGCTTCATAGCATTTCAATCGTTTGTGCATGCTAAGCGTTGTTGCTCCTAATTTGACTTGTCCAGGACGTGAATTTGATGACATTATATAAATTAATCCTTCACGGTTGTTTTCATCAAAGCGATGTCTGATAGCGTAGGGGCGATCTATTGTATATTTTCCAGTCTCAACTGCGGTATGCATTTCTTTACCGTAACACTTTAGTCCAAATCGCAGTTTTTCTTCTAGAATTATTATCTTTTGAATCTTCATTAAAATATTTTTTTTATTTCCATCTAGATAGAATATTGAGCGTGCAACTTCGCAGAGTTCTTGGCTGACTGGATCATTGGTTCGACGCTTGGCTCTTTGTTTCATAAGTTTATATGTTTTATAAAGGTCCATGATTAATTATTCCTCATTTGTATTAATATTTGTCTTTGCAAATCTCATTCCTGGGCTGAGTAAACTCAGTCCTATTTTTAAATTTACGTTTAAAATGTATAAAGATTACTAATTTAAATTATTTATATTTTTCGAATGTCTGAGCGATGCTGTTCTAGTATAGCTTCATAAAATTTTAACCCTGCATCTGCAGTTAGGGCTGTTTTTTTGATCAATTGATTAGTGATGCTGTTTGCTTCGTTTTGAGCTTTGAGATTTTGAAGGAGGCTTGCGCCAACACTTCCACCCCTTAAAACTCCAGCAATAGGCTCTGCATCTGGATTGCTTGGGTAAAATCTTATATCATCAGCGCCTAATAATATCTTCGCTTGAAACTCACCTTCTGTCCACCTGTTAGTTTCTATATCTAATCTGAATTGAAAAAAATCCTCTTCGCTGAGCCAAGTTTCTTCTCCAAATTCAATCCACCATTCGGGTAATAAAGCTATTGGTAGAAGTTTGTTATGTTCTTCACGATTGAAAAGTTCATCATAAATAAATTCAACTGCAAAACAACTATCGTAGTCATCATCTTCATTTTCAGTAAAATCACTGTTATGGCTGCTATTTGCTAGCGAATGATGCATCATTTGACTTGATTTGAATCCTGACTCAATTAGCTGTTTCTCTTTATCAGCTAGATCAAACTGCGCAGCGCGTGTCCTCGTTTGGGGTGGTGTAGTATGTATTAAATAAACATCAGGATTAATAGCGCCATCAGAACGAAGTGGCATAGTAGATATAACAATCTTTAATCCACCTGTTTCATTCTTTTCTACACGTAAAGAAAGCTTACTTATTATCGAGACAGTTACTTGTTTCCAACCTGCACCCTCGTCGTAGTCATTTAAATTATACTCAGGGAATCCAAGCTCTCCAAAATTAAAGTCCATTGCATATAATGCAGATACTATTTCTATATCTTCCCCACGACATAAATCTCGTTGCTTCTCTGGAATACAAAACATTCTAATTTGATGCGTAGTGGCGACATAACCAAGTTCTACTGAAGGAAATGCCCAACTGTCATCAGGTTTATATCCGTCAGTAGTGAATTGACTACTGGTTATCCATTTTCTAAACATATCATCAGATAATTGTTTTGGGACATTTGCGGCATCACCGAATGGAGATGGTTCAGCTTCATCTTCACGAAAACCTTCAACGCCGATATCGGTAGTTTCTAAAACTTTCCAAAGTTCTGTTATGTTGGTACGGCTCTCAATTGCTTCAGCAAGTACCTGTGCATATTCATCCAAAAGGGCAACGGCTGAAATATCTGCACTATTTGAAGGTACAAATGTAGGACTGTATGAACTACCTGTTATTAAGGATTTAACGGCTGCGAGCCTTTCCCGTTCAATAGCTTCTGGCTTAGTGCTTTTGCAAAGTAATTCGCCAGCCGCTTGTGCTAATGCTATAAATGTAGCAGGGTTTGACGCGTATTCTCCATCTACTCCATTATCAGGGGTGTCTTCACCAGGTAAGCGGAAGAAACGTTTGCGTTTTTGCCATATACCATCTTGACCTGATTGGCCTACGATTTGCTTTGCGCCATTAAGTGGCTTGTTTTTGTTAATGCGAGAGGCCATTTGCCCCAAGTTTAATACAAATATTTTCTTATCATTTAAAGATAACCGTGAATTCCCCTTGAGGCGTTCAATTATGTTATCAAGATGACTTGAGCTTGGTGTAATTATTTCGGGTTTATTTTGCATTTGTTCTCACCATAATCAAGATTTACGAAAAGTAGTTATAATATTTTGACCATCTGTCAAAACAACAAGGTTTTTGCATTTTTCAGCAATTTTTGGACAAATTGTTTCCTCAGTAACTAATAGTTTCAATCTATTTTTTGAAATTGTTAAGTGATAACAATTAGAACCTGCTGGCATTTCTCTGTCTCCGTTGAAAAAAACAATATCAACTTCATTACTTTTAATGCCGCGTTGTTGTTTTCTTAGCATGGCGTGTGATGTCCAATATGGGTTAATAGTCTCGTTTGATATAATATTTTGCATTTTAAAACTCCTTTGATAAAGAGATTATGCAATTAGTTTGGCATTTTTACATTTCCTATTTGGTAATTTGTTTGGCAATATATATATTATATATTGGTAATATAAATATGCTATATTGTCTAATTATTTGGTAATTTTATTTTAAATTATACAAAATTTGCTATTTTTAGGTAGGTTTTAAGATATTATGATTGGTATATAATTTAAGTGAATAGCTCGCATGATCATAAAAGATCAATAATCAAATCAATAAAAGCAGGTATGGCAAAAAGTGGTATAAATGACAATATAGAGTAATTAAGATCAATAGCTTGAATAACACCTACACCATATGGAATAATAAATAATGCTCCAGATATCAAAAGCCTGGGCGTAGAACGAACAGCTTTTTCCTTCTCAATTATTGCCCAGTATCCGATAATTGCCCAACAAATGGTTACCAGGATTTCGTAAAGCATAAAGTTTTCCATTTGTTAGACCCTAAAATATTGATAATCTCACCATGAGATATAAACATAAAGCATTACAAATGTCATTAATTTCCAAAATGAGTTAACATGAACAAATATATTCTAATTTCACTGCTTCTATTGCAAAGCACTCAAATCAATGCTCAAGACTTTGATAAAGGTGTGGAAGCGCATAAATCTGGGGATTACATTAAAGCCTATAAAGAGTGGCTACCACTTGCTGAGCAGGGGAATTATACTTTGCAATATAACATCGGTATTATGCATAAAATAGGTCAAGGTGTGCCAGTAGATATAGCGGAGAGCAAAAAGTGGTTACAACTATCTGCTGAGCAAGGTTATGCTCCTGCACAGAATAGTCTTGGAGATATATTACTCTATGGTCGTGGAGTAGTTAATGACTACGCTAAAGCTACGGAATGGTATCGTTTAGCAGCAGAACAAAATCATGATGGCGCACAAAAGAGTCTTGGAGCCAATTATGAATATGGTCTCGGTGTTCCTCAGAATTATCTGATAGCATACATGTGGTATGCTATTTCTTCATTGAATGGAAACCAGACGGCAGGTAAATACTTAGACAGAATTAAAGTTTCTATGACTGCGGAAGAAATTTCTAAAGCTGCAAATAATGCTAGTGTATGTATGAATAGTGATTACTATGATTGTAGGGGGGGCATCAAATAAAAACCAAAATGTTCATGATATCTCGCCTAAAAAGAAGGGTAATTTTTCAAATAGTTTTTAGTAATCAAATAATATTGATCAGTTCAAAATAAAATATTAGCAATATTACCAAAGTTTATTATTATGTTATTAATTTTACTAGCTTTTTTGGCATTGTTAGATAGACTTGAAGTTCCATTAGTTGCCCCCTCTAAAAAATTCCACTGCCTACTCCAAGGAGTACATACAATACTATTAGTATCACTACCCCTTTTACTAACTTCTCAAACCATACAAGCATTATCATTTTCCCGTTATTACCTATTTCTACATAATCCAAATAAACGCCAACTTCTGCACTAGCACTAACTTTATATGCTTCTCTGGGTTATTTAAAGTCCCATCATAATTGCTAAGCCTCCAGCGAGTAACCCAATTATTAGTGGTAGAAGTGTTGCCAATGTTACAATACCACTAAATATGCATACTATGGATGTGTCGGTGGGTCTTTTGGGATTAGAGCTATTAGTCTTGATATCAAAATTAAAAAATAATCCGAAAATTAGAAAAATAAAAGAAATTATTGTGGAAATACCAAGCATTTTCCAGCGTCCAGAAATACTAAACTGCAGTTCGATAAACCAATTGACCAAGAAGTTTAAACCTTGCAATTCAGTATTTATTCTCCAAACGTCAGGATAGGCTATAAGTGTCCCATCCATAGCTGCTTTAAATATGCTGCGCTGTAAGAAGGAGTCAAAATTGCCTGAAAATAAAAAAATTATAGATGTAATAATTATATCTATTAAAATATAAAATCCTAAAGATATAGCTATGCCATAAAAGAACAATGCAAAAAAACTATATATTTGGTTTCCCAAGTCAAACCTCACTAAGTCACATTTAAATATTAGCGACGATAACTGATTTAAATTATTTTTACCAATTTAGTATCCAAAAACTTTAAATTTTTCAGTTCCAACTAATGTTTAATTCATCCCACTGTGACTGCGCTCCAAACCTTAATGGTAAAATAGTAGTCCCAACCCCTGATGTTACAAATACTGTTCTTTGGCTATCCTCATAAAGACCACAATAAGCTTCAGATGGGGCATCAGATGGCACCCATAAGGGGCCAATGAATGGAAGACTTATCTGACCACAATGAGTATGCCCAGCAATTACAAGTCCTTTAACGCGCGCATTAAAAGCACCAGCAGGGTCATGTGTAATAGTAAATTTGGGAATATTCTCACATTCTTCGGGGTAATCTACATAATCATATCTATTTGTAAATTTATCACCAAGTCCCCGAATACAAACATTTCCTTTGACTGTTTGAATTAATGAAGTTTGGTTTTCCATTATATCAACACCTAATCTGTTAAATTCGCTGATCCATTCTTCAGCATCTGACCAACTTTCGTAATTGCCTAACACAACAGCCCTTGGTACAGGTTCAATCAACTTCATTATATTTATAATATTTTTACGATGAGATGACATATCATCCATAGCTTTGGGATCAGATGTGTAATCGCCAACGAAAACAACTAAATCAGGTTGTGTAGATTTTATCTCTAATACAAGTTTTTTAAAAGCATCTAAATGCTTCGACCCTTCAGGAAGGTGAACGTCACCAATTACTGCAACTGATAGAGAGCTTGGTCCAACTGTAGTGTCTGATAAAGAAATAGTGACAGTGTTGCGTTCAGTCTTTAAATTCTGTGATATCGATACGTATAAATAAGTTCCTAATATCGTTAAAATAAAAACCCAGAAAAATATTTTTCTCAATTTAATATTCCCTAATCTCAAAATGATTTTTAGCACAAATACTTTTTGAGTCCAATGGTTCAGAGTTTAAACAAAGTTTATATTTTATATAATTTGTTCGTCTTAAAGTAATTGCAAGCAATATAATTTTCTTTACAAATAATGACCTACTTACCAGTATATATAAAAATGATACTTTATTAAGGATTTTTATGCTTCATAAACTAAATATAATTTTGCTTTTGGTTTTTGTCTTTAATCCAATGTTAGATTTAAAAGCAGACACAATTGAACTTAATGAAGAAATTGAAGGAGTCTGGAATGTGGGGAATGTTTCTCCAGATAGCTCTGAAATTGTAGCCTCTGTAAACGGATTAGTGACACATGGTGATAGATTAAGGATAAGGTTCGTAAAGGGAGATTGTGATACTGGAAACCTTCTTACCACTGTTTATTCACATCATGATAATCCTAAACTTGTTGATTTAAAAGATCAGTTGGTCGATGGAATATTTATGGGGGAAGATGTAGTATTAAAGATATTATTCACAGTCCCACTTTTCAATAACCAATTAGCATATGTTGATATGGGTTGGGTGCAGAAGGATGCATTAAAAAGAATTCTTCTTGCACAAAAAAAAATAGATTTGGACTTGGTTGATACAGAAGATTTTAAGTCATCAGAATATTTTGATATATTGCAGAATAGTTGGCCGACTGCCGGATTATCAGATGCAATAGATAAAGCATCAATGAAGTGTAAATCGATGACGTATAATAAACTTTCATCAGATATTATTGATTTACCAATAGAAAACATGATCAACCCTGTTGACGGAAGTATCATCAGAGGCTTCAGGAATGCGGCTAGCTTTGACTGTAATAAAGCCAGTACTGAGACAGAGAAAGCAATTTGTGATGATCCTGAGTTGAGTGCTTTGGATAAGCGAATGTCTAAGGCATATAAACGAGCAAGAGGGTCTACTAGCTCAGGTGATGTATATAAATCTAACCAATTCAAATGGCTTAAATCTCGAGATGCCTGCATTTCGGACAAGCAATGCCTTCTTAAGTCTTACAATAATATATTAAATGAACTTAAAGAATTTGATTATGAAGCTCTTCAAAAAGCTGATGAAAGAGTGTTGAACTATTTAGTGACAATTGAAGGAGTTTGCTCAAAATTATTAGTGAACGGAGAAGTGCTTCCATGCAAAAATGCCCTCATCCAAACTGAGTATCAGGATGGAAGGATCGGCTTTTATTTTCTAGAGGAAGGTGGCAGCGGTAAAATTTTGACTTTCTCAGGGTCTGGGTTGAAGCAAAAGAAATTATCAGAGAATGTTAGAGTCCAACCTGTTGATGGAGTTATACAGAAAGATGGAATTTTAAATGTCTCTGGGGAGTGTTATTTTGAAAATCCATATGTTGGCGAGGCAAATATTAAATGTGTAGCTACCGATGCTAGTGGGATGCCATTTGAAGGACATTTTTTAACTGATGGTTCAGAACCGGAAATCAAAGACTTTACTGAATCTAGCACTGAGCCACTTCAAAAAGTTAATAAAACAAAGATTGATTTAATAAAGACTGTTCCATTAGGTAATCAAGCTAACCTTCGTAGAATTTTTGGTAATTATCAACGAGAATGTACCGCTCAACAAGATACCGATATCGATGAAAAATTAGAAGTAGAAGTAGATAACCTTAAGCAAATAAAATTGCTTCAAGGCGATACAGAAATGACTGTTTTAACAGCATCATTTTATTGCCCAGGTGTAGGCGGCATTTGGTCCGGATCGGGTGGGAGTCCAGTTTATTATATTATAGACGAATTTGTTTATAAAACATTTGGGGGAGAGCCATATCCCTTTGACATCACGGAAGATCAAACTGTTTTAATTCAGTGGCATGGCGGAGCCGAATGTAAGGCAATAGGTGGGCAGCCGTATCCTAATTCAGCCCCGTGCTTCTCAGCAATTTATTGGAATAACGAATTAAACACATTTTCTATCATGGAGTAGATGCAATATGACTGAGTCTATTGAATTCAAGTATGCAAAAACTGGCCCTTTTGTAATCGAAAAAATTATAAACGATGATCCTAAATTTCTGAAAATTCAGTTTGATGATATTAGTCCAAAAACTGGCCAAAAATCTATACGAAAGATGTCTAAACAAGGTAAATGGCCCATGCATTTCGTAGAGATATTGAGTGAAAAGGCAACAAATCTTTTGAATCAAAAAGTTATTGTTAAAACTTCGCAGACTACAAACCCATGGGAAACAACCGAGTGGCTTTGTGACGTTGAAACAATTAAAAATTATGCAATAAAAACTAATGTTGGTTCAAAAATATTAGCAGCAGATGGAAAGTCAAATTTGTCAGAAACATTAGCACTCACTGGCCAAACATCGTTAGTTGACTACTCCCTTTCTCAAAGTGAATTCAAAAGAGAAGAGGAATATGAAGACTTTTGGAAATCTCTGGAAAAACAATTTGATAGCTCTTGGAGAGCAAAGAATGCTCGAGTTATATCAGATGATGTAAAGAGAATTAGAATTTCTGGGCCAAACAATCTAACAAAAAAAAATGGTTTCAGGGTCTTGGTTTGGAATAAATTAAATGTATTTGGATTTGAATACTATATTATTCTTAAAGTAGACCGAAAATTAGATGATATTTCTTTTCCCAATAAAAAATTAATAAAAAAGATGAAAGAAGAAATTGAAAGTGTTTACGAGGGTAAAAATCTTGAACAATTAATAGAGAAAGCTACAAAAAAAGATATTTACGATGATCAAAACATTGAAATGGAACCTTTGAATGAGATCGAAGTTAAAGCGGAAAGAATATATTTGAATTGTCTATTTGATGATAAAAATGAATGCAAAGCCTTGGGTGGCAAATGGGACCGAGATCAAAGAAGATGGTATGTTCCAAGTGGCATTTCACCTGAAAAATTTAGTAAATGGATCATTTAAAAACATTTTGAGAATGCCTTTAAGGAATTATATCTATGGTAGCAGACAAAAAAATTCAAAAAATATTTATAAAGGCTGAAACTTTACTTGATAAAGGTGAGACTAAAGACGCAATTTACTTTTATAACAAAGCTGCAAAAAAAGGGCATGCTAAAGCACAATTTAAGCTAGGGCTTTTACACCTCAATCTATTCAACGATCTTAAAGATACAGAATACGCTGTTAGTGCTGTAGAATGGCTGATTTCAGCAGCAGAGGGTGGGTACAATAAAGCTTATAAGTTTTTGTCTGAAGCTTATAATTCTGGAAATTCATATTTAGTAAAAGACATGGATAAAGCTGCTAAATATGCTTTGCTTGCTGCAGAACAAGGGTCTTTTGAGATGGCTTCGGTCGTAGCTGATTACTGTTTGAAAGGTTTGTTTGATGAAAGAAATATAAAAAAAGCATTCCTCGTAATTAAATCATTTGCAAAAGAAGGGGATGGAAGATCGGAAAATAACCTTGCATGCCTTTATGCGGCAGGCGTTGGTGTTTTAAAAGACATGGAAAAAGCGTTCTATTGGTTTGAGCGCGCAGCCGTGAGTGGTGAAGCAGGGGCGCAACTAACTCTTGGATACTGTTATCTATATGGCGATGCTGCAGCTATAAGTGGTAAATTTTCAGTACAAGACCAGAAAAAAGCATTTTACTGGTTTAAAAAGTCTGCAGAACAAAAAAATTCAGTTGCGCAAGAAAGGGTAGGTCTTTTTTATGCACATGGTGAGGTTGTTGAAAAGAACATAAAGACCAGTTTTTACTGGTGGAGATTGTCCGAAAGACAGGGTAACTTTATGGCAAAACTTCACTTAGGTATCGGCTACATCAAAGGTGAGGGAATTAATGGCCCTTCTGATCCAAAAACTGGCTTCAAATTAATTAAAGAGGCATCTGGCAAAGAACCTAGTGCATTATTTATGTTGGCGATATGTTATGCTCAAGCAATTGGTGTGGAAGAAAACCCTTTCGAAGCAATTAATGCCTTAAAACAAGCGGCTGAGTTTGATGTTGCAGAAGCTCAGCATTTGTTAGGATGTATGTATATAGACGGCTATTATGAAATTGAACCTGACTATGATTTAGCTAGATATTGGCTAAAACGTGCTTCAAAGTTGGGCTGCTCTGATATTGAAACTTTAGAAGATGGTATTATTGATGCTGAGTATACTCTTTCACAAATTATTAATACGTCAACAGATGATGAGATGCGTATTCAAATTAAGTCAAAGGTAAATATAAAAACATACAAACAAATGTTTTTGAGTTTAAGCAATGAAGATAGAAAAGACTTAATGGAGAGTTTAGGTCATGAACCTGTTAATGATTTAAGGCATATTTTTGAAAAATCTATCGAAACTTTAATTGAAATAGATGAAAATGAAGAAATCGAATTTAAGGAAACTTTTTTTGCACCATCAAATATTCAAACTACGCAACAAACACCACATGATACAATTCAATATCAAGCATTAAAGGAAATTGCTGGTTTTTTAAATAGTAGGGATGGGACTTTGTTGATTGGGGTGGCAGATAAAAAAAATACTGATACTGACTCTGCTGAAATTAGGGGTATAGAGCCAGATAAAGATTCACAAGATCATGACAAATATGCAATAAAAATCTCTCAATTAGTAAAGCTTCACATGGGAGCCAATGCATCAGACTGCATCAGTATATCTTTTATGGAAATTAATTCTAAAACTGTCTGTCGAATTAATTGTAAGAAAAGTTTAGTGCCAACATATTTTAGCTGGAATAAAGAAAACCCTAAAGAACAGAAAACTATAAATGATAAAAAGACAGGTAACTCAGTAGTTAAAGTTAAAGATAAGAAAGGTGAATATCCACTAATTAGAACTGGTTCAGAAGTTTATCAGCCCACACACAGAGAATGGGTAAAATGGGTAAATACAAAATTCACAAAAAATTGATTATACATTTATAAAAGAACGACATCAGTTCTCGCCTTAGCCACAATTTTTTTAAATCTACTCCAAAAATAATTAGAATACTCTTGATCATAATTGAAGCTGCTGTATGGGTCTTCAAATTCATTATATACCGCACGAATTTGATAAGGTTTCATCTTATTTATTATCTGTGCCAGTTTTACCTCATCATCAATGGATGTGGCCGCGTCATATAGATAATCTAGTTTAGTTGGTCGGTAGTAAGTTGTTTGTTCTGTCATTAAATCTCCATTTGGTTGGTTAATATAAAAAAATTAGTGAAACATCCCTGATCTAGGCAGCCTGATCTTTATACAGATAAAAGTATTTATCTGCTCTTTGGCATGAATAGCCTTTGATCGACTTGGTAAAACGCTCATAGATATCTGCTCGCTTTTGATCAGTCACATTAAACATGAACCATTCACTTCTTACTTGAGCTATAAGTTTATTGGCTGCTTTTGAGAGTTTTCGGTAAAGAGTAAGAGGCTTAGGTGTATTACCTTCAACAGTGAATACTTTGAGGTATTCGATATCACCCATCCATTCATCAGTATCCTCTTTGTACATGATGAGAGTATTGTTGCCGTATTCTACGACGTAATTGTAACCTTCGTGATAAACAGTTTCTTTCAAATATGTTCCTAATTGGTTTCTGAAGTTTGTGAACTCTATAGGGTAGGGTGATCACTTTGCTTGGTTTCTATTAATACACAAAGTATTGTTATTAATTGCCATTTAGAAAGTTGTACCACTCAGTTAACACTTTGGCTCGTGTTTCAAGTCGCTCACTACGATTGTATGCTTTTGTTGTACTGGTTCCAATTCGATGAGCTAGCTGAAGTTCTACTGGCTCAATTTCTTGACTCGTTTCGGCAGCCCAGTCTCGAAATGTTGATCTAATGCCGTGAGGAACTGCTGGGCGTTTGCTGCGGCTATCAATGTATTCGTTTCATTAATGATGACAGTGTCCCATCTGAAAGCATTCCACCTTTTACGCCCGAAAAGACCAAATCACCTTGGCGTGGAAGTTGATGGAGTAAATCAAAAATGGGTTTTATAATTGGATTTATATGCTCACGCTTGGCCTTCATTCGTGTTCCAGGGATTGTCCATAATCCCATGTATCCTTTTTCGGTTGCTTCCTCCTCAGTAAAGAATTCAAGTTCACTATGAAGCATCCCTCTGACTTCACCAGATCGCGCAGCCAACATTGTTAGGAGCATAAGGGCTTTAGCTCCAGTGCCATCACGCCTTTTAAGCGCATCCCACCAACGGGGCATATCTACACATGGTACAGCGGGCATGTGGACTGGGTTTTGAACTGAAGAAGGCTTAGGGAGTAGATGTTCCAGATTTCCCTTCCAAATTGCAGGATTTGGAGCGTCTCGAAATCTTTTTGTAATCGCGTAGCTTAGTATTTTTTCAATGCGGCCACGAGTTCTTTGAGCCGTTTCATTCTTTGTTAACCAGATTTTGTCTAATGTGTTGAAGATATCATCGACCGTAATTTCATTCACAGGCATATTACCTAAAGAAGGGTGCGCATAACTTGATAAGGTTGTCCCCCATTGTGCAAAATGCTTTGAGTTGCTTAGTTCAGACTTTTTCTTAATCAAAAACTCGTCACTGATAGTCTTGAAACTTGGGGTGACATTAGCTTTTGGCTTGAGTCTTCGCGGATCAACTCCTTCAGATATAAACTTAGCATTCTCAAGTGACTTAGTTCGTGCTTCAAGTAATGTTACCTTGGAAGTGTTTCCTAGGCCAATATCGATTGATTTACCTCTTAGATTAACTCTCTGCACCCATGACTTTGAACCAGAATCTCGAACATAGAGATGCAACCCTGTATTGTTACTGTCATAGTATCGACCTGGGATTTTTGCATTTTTTACAAAATTTGCTGTAAGATTTTTATTACCAGCCATAGTATTTTAGATTTAGTCCCTATTTTCGTCCCTAAATATATCATGGAACATAGCTGATTACAATGGCTTTACTCGGAACATATTATGTGTAAATATCATATAAATATGTAATAAAATAGACTATTTTAGATGTAAGTAGAACAATACTAACGCGGACTGTCTCTCCGCCACTATAGGCTTTTACCTTATATTTCAGGCACTTAAGGGTTGTTGTACATACCCTTGTACCCAGTTTGTACCCAGTTTTATGTCTATATTTATTGACTTTTCTGCTTTTTTAAAGTATGACTACATGTATCAATTGCTATATTTCCTTAATGATAAGTGAATCCCTATGCTATTGATAAATAACGATTTTCTTAATCACTTAGTATACAAACGTAGTATACAAAGATTACACTTACATTAGATATATTTTGTCTAACTTGCTGTAATCATTACATAAAATATATAACCATCAGTAATAAATTATTTCATCATCAATAATATGCAGTTTTGCATAAGCAATGTGATTCAATTTACCTGAGTACACTCAAGGAACATAACAAATGAAAAACACTCCAAGCCTTATGGAAGCACCTGTTGTTGCAACTCCAATACTCGACCAGTTTAGGAAAGCATTAACTCCCTCAACAGGTAAAGAACCTACACTAGAAGAGAAGCTATCTGCTTTATCAGAAAGTGATCTCAAGACAGTGATGACACAAAGTAAAATTGCACATATGTCAGCACGTATGCAGAGGAAAGTTCACGGCGCACCACCTGAAACTTACGGTGAGTTATTACAATCCATGTACCCTAAATCTAACAATGATTTGCTTTCATTAGTTGCAGAGGTACTCCAAGAGACAGATCCAATCTTAGAGGAAAGCATTGTCCCACGTTATAAGAAGAAACCAAAGTTTGAACGTGAAGCTGCAGCTCAACTTTATGTAGACTCACTCAAGCCAAAACAATCAGATGTTAATCAATTCATAGCTGACGCTGGGCTAGAGCAAAGTGATGAACAGTTAGAGTTTATGTTTAATGGTGATGCTGATGAAGTTTGAGCCGATAACAATCCCAGAGTATCACCTAGACGGCATTGTCAGACAAACTTGACGTCCCAATGGTT
>Ga0209196_1000751_pt1 | contig 25412 bp, 14 predicted proteins | sample COGITO_mtgs_1105_5_FD_184801 | JGI IMG/M metagenome (GOLD analysis project Ga0209196, IMG submission 184801) | Pelagic marine microbial communities from North Sea - COGITO_mtgs_110509 (SPAdes) (version 2) | ecosystem: Environmental > Aquatic > Marine > Epipelagic ... | reverse complement strand
CTGAATACAAATTAGTAGTGATATACCTAACATTTTTAGGTATTTTGTATTGCTCTCCTGCATAGGCATACATATATGTAGTATGGTGGCTAGGCTCGTTCCCGTGTGCATATTGCCCAATAAGTCCGGTAATATCCATTGACGACCCTTCTTCTAAATCGGAAGAAATACTAAATAATTGATCTAGCTTAGTGGTGAAACCCTTATCACCTCCTAGTAATTCAATAAGGCCCTCGGGGTCTTGTGGTGTTAGCCACAGATATTGCCATGCATTTCCTTCACAATAATCATTGACTCTGTGTTGAGCAGACTTAGGGTCAAAAGGAGTTCTCCAGCTTCCATCAGCCATTTTACCTCTCATAAACTTAGTTTCAGGATCGAAATAATTTTTATAGGACTTCGAGCGGTTTAAAAAATACTCGTAATCTTTTGGCTTATTTAATTTTGCTGCAAGCTGCGCAATACCCCAATCTGCAATGGCATATTCCATAGTACTTGCGATTGATTCTGCCATGTAATCTGAAGGAATATACCCATATTTCATCAAGTCTTTTACACCAGGCTCATGGTCTCCAGTTGCACTTTCTTTCACTGCTGCATATACTTTTTCTAAGTCGATTCCTTCAAATCCTTTAAGACAGGCATCAACAACAACAGGAATAGCACTGTAACCCGGCATCGTATTTGTTTCGTTCCCTCTTAGGTGCCATATAGGTAATTTACCTTGTTGCTCAAATATTTTAACCATGGAATTGACCATGTCACTCACTCTCTCAGGATGCGTTATCGTATATAGTGGATGTGCAGCTCTGTAGGTGTCCCAAAGAGAAAATAAAGTATAGTTGGTAAACGTGGTGTCTTTGTATACCTTTTTATCAGTCCCCCGGTATTCCCCATTAAGATCTTGGAATATATTAGGCGCAATCATACTGTGATACATTGCGGTATAAAAGACTCTCTTTTTTGCTTTGTCTTTTGTTTTAATATGAATTTTTGAAAGTTCTTTATTCCATTTATCTTCTGCATCTTTCAACACGCTATTGAAATCCCATCCTGGAATCTCTGCCATTAAATTATCTAATCCATTACTTGAACTTACAGGTGAAACACCCATTTTCAAATAAATAACTTCATTCTTTTTAGTAGAAAATTCTAAAAAGCCTTTTAAAAAGACTCCCTTTTTTTCAGAGGCTTTTACTTTTCTGCCGTTATTATAAATAATAAAATCTTTAACTGGTTTAGAAACCACCAATGAGAAAAACTCTCTCTGGTCAGACGCCCAACCTGATGAAAATCGATACCCTTCAAATAAAGTATCGTTAATTTGTCTGAGATAAGTGTCGGTTGGTCGGTCAGCACTTCCTTCACCTAAATCTATTATGATCCTTGATTCTGAAGATTCCGGAAAGGTGTATTTATGCAATCCTGAGCGTTCGGTGGCTGTCAATTCAACTTTAATATCATACCGATCTAACATGACTTGGTAGTATCCAGGGCTCGCACTTTCTTTGTCTTTTGAATATAAAGAAGCATACCCCTTTAAATGTCTGTCTTGAGTACCTGCATTAATTTTTAATTCTCCAGTCGCCGGCATGACTGTAAGTTCTCCTAAATCTGACATTCCGGTGCCACTTACATTTAAATGGCAAAATCCTTTAACAATACTATCTGAGTGGTGGTAGGACGATGACCAATCCCATCCTTTATTAAAATTTGTTGGGCCCACTTGAACGCCTCCAAATGGCACATTAGCGCCTACAAAAACATGCCCATGACCACCAGATCCTATAAAAGGGTCCACATATTTTATATAGTCATTCGTCTTCATAATTTTAAAGCTAAAACTTATTATTATGAGCGCTATTACAGCAAATGTATTTTTTAAATTAAGATGTTTCATGTATTCTATTTTAAATGTATATTTTGATTGGTTGAGGTTAATCCCTCTTTGTTTCAAGTACCTTTTCATTGAATCCTTTTGAATGATCAGTTATTTAATCTGTAAATGCTCCATAACCTGAAAATTCAACCTCTATTAATTGAAATGCTTCATTTCCAACAGTTGAGGTATATCGCAATCGGATGTATTTTGAGAATGATCCAGGAGCGAAATCAAATTCCATGCGTTGGAGGTCACCTCCGCTAATACTTTGATCAACTATTAGTTGCCAGCCTGCATTTTCAAAACTCTCAGTTGTAACAGGTTCAGAAAGCACTGTGTTTCCAATGGATTGAAATACCGGTAACGTTTCTCCACCTTCTAATGTGGGCCTTCCCCAAATTTCTAATTGAGTGGGGTTATTTCCAGAAAAATTATTGGGATCTCTAAAGTGTATTTTACATTTTGATAATTGAGTCGTAACCCCTAAATCTATAGTAAAATGTCCTGGAACCGAATTTTCTCCTGAGTGGTACCCATAGGCATCATTTCCTGACCACAAAGAGTTGTTGTCCCATAAATATTTAGATGGGTTTCCACCATAAGATGTGCCTGGGTTATCGCTAGGCATTAATGACATGGAAAACAAGGATTTATCAAGAGTTATAGGCTTAGTATCTTGCCCATACAGAGTCATTTCTGTTAACTGTGAATTGGTGTTTCCAACAGATGATAAGACTCGGTATCTAATATATCGTATTGGGTTTGCAGGGCTGATCAAAAAACTATTACTAGCCATCGTTTCACCAGCAATAGCCCCTTCGTACAAGAGACTCCAGCCTGCATTATAAAAAGCAGCGTTAGTATTTGCACTTGTCTCTGCAAACTCAAGACCATCACGCCCCCATATTTGTACTTCAGTTGCATTATTTTGAGTTGATGAACTTGGGGTAGGCATCTCTAGCTTAACCTTTCTTAATGTGGTCATAACGCCTAAATCTACTGTGAAGTGGTGTGGCATGTCTCCTGGATTTGAGAAATAGGAGAAGGTATCATCTCCAGACCATGAACCATCACCATCAAATAGATATAATTCTGGGTTTGCATTGTTGTAGGTCCCTAAGTTATCGCTAGACATTTGTACGAATTGAAAAAAGCTTTTATCTAGCTGGCTATAAGGGACATCTGGAAGGGTATAGTTAGCAGTGGGTAATGGAATCGTATCAATTCCATTAAGACCCGATTGAATATAAGATTTTGTAGAAATGCTTCCTAAGGGTTTAAAATCTATTAGTTTAAGTCTATTTTCTTCAAAAAATGCAGTATCCCTTACAACTTCATTCGCTTCGTTCTCATAGTCTATAGTAGTGAAAAGTACATGTTCAGATTCAGAGTTTCCACTAAAGTTTACATAATTGCCATCGGGATCAAAACTATATCCAATAATTTCTCTTGGATCCTGATCGGAAATAAATTCATCTCCAATTGCAAAGCCGGCTACAAACTGTGGAATTGATAAATTACCATCGGGATCTTGGGTAATGACACTAAACTCGTAGCTTTCTTCCTCTAAATCAGATAATATAGCGGCATAAATCTCTTCATCGTTATTAATGTCAAACGTTTGAGTTGTACCATTAAATTCTATAATCACTTGTTTTGAATTTCCAAGGAATTGTGTATACCCCTCTAATTGCGCCCTGTAATATCCAGGCCTAATGGTCAAGGTGTCTAATCTTCCGGCGTAGATAGTTTCTCCATTTAGATACTGTTTATGGATAGATTCTATGTCTCCGCAACGAAGTAACATCAGCAATAATCCTGACAAGAGAAGGTATAAATAGATTTTTGTTTTAAATATTTTCATAATTTAAATATATCGTTATTCAACAAGACCTCCCCAAAATGAGAGCTCTCCAATTACTGATACCATTTGATTATTCCAAGATTCTAAGTTGACCAACCGTATGTACTTAATGTTGTATTGTTGTGCGTCAAAATCAAAGACAAAATCTTCTCCATTATCTTGAAATAAATAATCTTCTTCAGTGTTAGAGCCAGGGGGTAATCCGGATGGTTTAAAGGATTCAAATTCACCTAGAAGTCTCCAGCCATCCCCCGGATTTGATGGGCTGTAGATTGGTAAATTATCTAGGTTTTCTCGGCCATAAATTTGAAACCTTTTTGGATTTCCGTGTTTGTACAATTCGGTTCCACCTCTTTGGTATAATTTAAACCGATTCAATTTAACAGTTTGCCCTAAACTGATGGTTAACTGGTGCGGAAGCGCTAAAAAACTAGTGTGCCCACAATTCCATTGACTACTCCATGAACCATCCCACATTTGATTTGCAGAGAACCCATACTCACTAAAACTCTCGTCTCCAGGCATAGGTTGAATAGAAAAGTAGCCTTTATCCAGAAACACATCCTGTAAAGGAGTGGTTTCTAATGTTTTTGTTACGGTTTGATTGCCCCAACGATCTTCAACATAAATAATAAAAGTAGTTGGAATGGGGTCGTATCCTCTGAAGCTATAAGAGTTATTTGCCTGGCTTGTATAAAAAGATTCTTTAAATACCTGATTCCCTTCCTGGTCTATAACAGACATATTTAACGAAACCTCCGCTCTAGTGGGGTTTAGATAAGAGATGTTGATTCCTCCAAAATCTTGGGCCCCTTCAATAGATTCTAATATGGCGTGTATTGGTGCTTCTAAAGGGGAAATTATGGTGGTTACTGCTACCGATTCATTATCACCTGTATCTACAGCTGTAACTTTCACGTTGTAGTCGCCAGATTGCCCAAATCCAAGAATGCTTAAAGTGTCTATTACTGAAGACACTATTACTTGTTTTGAAATGCCGTTTTCATCATTGTAAGCCCCTTTTATGTATAATAAATCCTGGTTTGTTGGTGGCGTAAATCTTATTATTGCTCCACCAGGTCTATTTTCAACAGAATTAATTACAACAGCACCGGGTGGAGTTCCATCAGATCCGTAAGCACTGTGTTCCTCTTCTGTACATCCCAAAATTAAGAGTATACAAATAAGTGAATACCCTATATTAATTTTTCTTTTCTCCATTTTCCGTTTAATTCCGTTTATTGTTTTTACCATCCTGGATTCTGAATTAAGTTAGGGTTTCTTAGCAATTCTGTTTGACTAATAGGCCACAAATAGTCTTTAGTTAGGTAATTTCTGTAAAATATATTTTCAACTTCATAAAAGCCTTCGACATCGGGTTTAAATATATTCCAACCTCTTATAGGCTTACTGAAATATTCGCCTGCTAGTTTCCAGCGTCTTAAGTCCCAATAGCGATGTCCTTCAAGTGCTAGTTCAATCATTCTTTCTTGATGTATAATTTCTCTCATTCCGTCTTTAGTGGCTGGTTTACTAGGGTTAGAAGAATGTATCTGCCAAGTACTAACCAAGTCACTTCCTTGATCTAATCCGGCTCTGTCTCTCACTTTTTGAATGTATTCATATACATCAGCATCAGGAGCATCTTTTGTTTCATTAGAGGCTTCAGCATACATTAAATATAAATCTGAGAGTCTGATAATAGGAAAAGAATAGCCTTTTATAGTGGAGGATTCTAGTGCGATTATGTTTTCATAATGCACTAGCTTTTTCGCAAAATAACCCGTAATTGAATAAATTTCAAACCCTTGTTTTCCTGAGGGTGCACCAGCTTTAGCGTTTAAATGCGGAATATTATTTATGTTTTCAGTCTCTAATGAAAACCACTTGCCGCCATCAAACCCTAAAGTAGAGTAAAACCGGGGTTCTCTAAAAGTGTGTAGTTTAGCTGTAGCATAATCATTTTCTATATAAAATTCATGATAATTTTCATTGTTAGCGTCTAATATAGGTGTTTGAACAACATCAAATCGATTTCCATATTCCCAAGAAATGTCTTCGTCAATTGGCACTCCATTTCGAGTGTAGAAGGTTTCAACCATATTTAGGGTGGGAGCATGGGATTTTTTAGTATAGCCAAATAATGCTGAGTGATCTGCGGACCACCTTGGCTGACACCATTGTTGTAATTCACCTGTCCAATCTGCTGAAAACGCCCATATTATTTCAGAATTAAAAGGGTCGGTAATCGCTGCCCTAAGGCTTAGTTCTTGCGTTATCTGGTCATTAACCCCTCCAATTATAGGTAGCTGCTGATTAAATTGATATAAAGAGTGTCCATTAGCTTCAGCACTTTTAATAGCCTCTAATAAGGCGTCTTTTGCTAAGACCCATTTTTGAGGGTCATACGATTGGTTAACGAGACTGTTTCGTTGATTGTCAATTAAACTGCTAAAGTCTTTATTGCCATTGAAGATAGGACTAGCACTTAGCATTAAAATTTTAGCCTTTAATGCTTTTGCTATTGGCATGGTTATCCTGCCCTGTTCTGTATAAACATAATTAATCAACCCGGGTAAATTATCCGCCTCTATAACTTCATCTATAAGTTCCGTTAGATACGTCACAACTTCATCAATAGAGGCTCTGTAAACATTTGTTTCTTCAGCAGAGGCACTTACACTAATATTTGATTTCACAATTGGTATTGGACCATACATTTGCATAAGCCAAAAGTGATAGAAAGCTTTAAGGATTTTTACTTCATCAAGCCAACGAAGTCTTTCTTCTTCTTCCAGTCCTGGAACTGTTACTAAGTTTTCTAAAAATATATTACAATCTCTAAGTGCTATAAAGAGACTTCTTGGAGCTCCTCTGCCACCTTCCCAGTAATTTAAATAGGGACTGGAAGAGTTTTGCATGCCTTTTGCGACCCGAAAACTAGTTTCGTTATTCATATAAAAATCATTTTCAGCGTAATACCAAACTTCATCACCTGCAAGCATAGAAAAATTCTGCTCCACATGAGCATGCTCAGGAATATACGAGTAGCACGTTGAAAGAAAATTTTCTGCGGTGGAACGCGTATTAAAAGCTAAGTCAATAGTTGCGATGTTGTCTGGCACAACATCAAGGTAATCATTCTCACAAGAGGTGAAAATCAGAATGAAAATAATAAGTATTTTTTTCATGTTCAGTTATTAAAAATTTAAATTCACTCCGATATTAGCGCCCTGCTGTATTGGGTACCCTAGTCCGTTTCCGCCCATTTCTACATCCCATAATTTAAATTTGCTAAAAGTAAACAAATTTGATCCTGTAATATAAACTCTTGCAGATGATATATTTATATAGGATGCTAAACGGTCCGGAATTGAATAGCCAAACTCAATAGATTTCAGTCTTAGGAAAGAACCGTCACGAAGCCACCATGTGCTATTTCTATTGTTGTTATCTATCAATTGATCTGAAAGTCGAGGCCACGCCGCATAAAGGTTTCTGTCGTTTTCGGACCAGTGATCGTTAGCCCAAGCACTAAGAAGCGCATTGTTTCCTATAGCACCTCCGCTAGTATCTATAAAAGGGGAGGTTTTGTAGGCGTCTATAAAAAATGAAGAATTTAGAGATCCTTGAAAAAAGAATGATAAATCAAATTTTTTATAAGAACTAGAAATACCAAAACCGTAAATCACTTCTGGGGTTGTAGGATAGCCTATTGCAACTTCATCATTGATGTCTATGACCCCATCATTATTAATGTCTTTGTATTTTATATCTCCTGCCATATAGTCCCCAAAAGTTTGAAGAGGAGAATTTGCAATATCAGCTTGGTCAATAAATAATCGCTCAGCTATATATCCAAAAGGTTGGGATAGGTTGAGTCCAATTCTTGAGCGCCATGGCAAGCCTGCGTTTCTATAATCCAATTCCTCATAAACCTCGTATTTACTAGTTGCATAAGAGAAATTGGCTCTGGCGGAAACAAATAAGTCATCACTAAGACTGTCTTTATAGTCTATTGTAAATTCAAATCCGCTTGACGAAGCTTCTCCAACATTAGCTCTTAAGGGCGCTTGTAGCCCCATCGATGCTGGTATTTGAGCTCGATCCATTAAAATATTAGAACGGTATTCTGTAAAGTAATCTGCTTGAATATCGACAACGCCAAATAATCCAAGTTCAACTCCTAGGTTTAACATCTTTGCTTTTTCCCATGTTATTTGGTCGTTTGCGTAACGATCAATACTAACTCCGTTAATGTAAGTTCCAAACTCCTGCCCAAAATTAGACCCCATAGATCCATTGTTTAAATTTACTTGAGAAATATAGAAAAATCGATCACTGGCGCTTCCAATTTGATCGTTTCCAACAACGCCATATGTGCCTTTGAATTTTAATTTTGTAATGGTATTAGAAATGGGTTCCATAAACTTTTCATTTGAAGCATACCAACCAAATCCAAATGAAGGGAAAAATCCGAACCTTTCTGACTTAGCAAAACGTTCTGAACCGTTATATCCGAAATTAAACTCTGAGAAATATCTGTCGTCGTAGCCATACGTAAACCTTCCTGAGAGTCCTGTGTTTCTATACGGTAATGAGCTTTGGAGGTTTCCTGCGTTGCCATATTTAAGTTCCCTTAAAATTCCTATTAACATACCTGAAAGCTCGTGTTTTTCATTAAGTGTTTTTTTGTAGTTTATGGAACCCTCAAAATAAGTCGAATTCGTTATGATTTTGTTACCTTCATTATATTCCAAATACTCAGTTCCTTGATTTGGATTTAAAGCCACTAAAGTATATTGGTCACTTTGAAAATCGTAATTACCTAGGGAGTAGTAAAATGGATTGTAGCGTCTCTCTAAATTATAAAATGAATACCTGGAAGTGTTTGCAAGTACTCTAGCTTTTAGCCCTTCGGCAATAAATCCTAAGTTCTGTTTAACTTCTACGGTTGCTACAAAATTATTATAGCTTTCGTCTTTGTAGCCTCTCATAAGATCAGCATAGGGATTTAAATACCCTCCAAATTGACCTGCATTTCCGTAAAGCACATGCGATGAATTTTGAAATTGTGCGTCTGGCTCATAAAATTTAGGATACAATACAGGATTTGCTTGCATTGCCTTTCTGTATGTTGCCTCTCCACCATCAATCGGTCCTATGTAATCATCAAAATTACCGTTAAATTTAAGGGCGACTTCTGTGGTAGGTGTTAGATTCACATTAATGTTTGATCTGAGAGAAATTCGTTTAAAACTTATGTTGTTGTTAAAGTTATTTCTAGGGTCTACCTTTAAGTTCCCGTTATCAGTATTTACGGTAGTTGCCAAATAGTACCTCGCAATTTTACCACCTCCACTAATATTGAAATTAAATCTACTGTTTAATGTGTAATCTTCAAGTAATTCATCAAACCAATCTACTGTAGGGTAGGCCATCTTGTTTCTGTTTGGGTCTTTAGAAATTAGTATTTTTTCTAAAGAATAAATTCTACCTCCTAAAGCATTTCTGGTAACCAAAGCTTCATTATGTAAAGTCATATAGGTAATTGGGTCTGCTATTTCTAGTGATCGTGTTGGAGCTGAGTAGGACTTTTCATAACGAATATTTACTTTGACAACTCCCTCCTTTCCAACTTTTGTAGTTACCAAAATAACTCCATTCGCACCCCTAGCTCCGTAAAGTGAAGTGGCAGTAGCATCTTTCATTATAGAAAAACTAGCGATATCATCTGGTTGCAGGCGAGCTAAGTCTGTCGACGTTGTTTCTATACCATCTATAAGTATTAATGGAGATCTTGCATAACCAAATGTACTAACTCCTCTAATAAAGAATTCCGCATTATCTCTTCCAGGCTCTCCGCTTCTTTGGTACGCGATTACTCCAGCTACTCGACCTGCTAATGCGGTTGTCAAATTACTTGATGAAGTTTTTAGCTCAGCTGGATCAATAGAGGTTACTGCTGCAATGACACTCGATTTTTTTTGTTTTCCGTATGCAACTATAGTGATTTCGTCAAGGGATGAGAGGTCTTCCAATAATATAATTTTTAAAGTAGTTTTTGTTGTAATTTTAACGACTTGTGTCTCATAGCCCACATAGCTAAATGTCAAAGTAGAATTTGGAGTAATCGAGATTGTGAAGTTTCCGTCAAAGTCTGACACTGCACCATTACGAGGATTACTTTCTTCTAAAATGTTTACTCCGGGTATAGGAATATTGTTTATATCCCTGATGTTTCCCGATATCAGTTGTTTTTGTTGAGCAGAAAGATTAAATAATGTCAACAACAAAAAACCCAACAAAGAATTCTTGAAAAAAGTTATTGTGTTTTTAGTAATCATTTATAAAGTGTTTTGATTTTATTTTTTTAGTAAGCTTTAAGTCGTTTTTTGTAAATATAGTTAAATAAGATATGTTTTTATTGTGGATTACACCTATATTCCGTTAATTAATTGAGAATTAATTAAAAAATAAAAAAATTAATCAGCTATTAATCGTAACTTAATCGAGTTCTTAATTGATGTATGCTATATTTAAATTTTAAAATTATTCTTATATTTTGTGATCGTCACAAATGCTTAACTAAAAATGACTGTATGAAAAAAATTACATTTCAAAAAAAACAGATTATTATTAAAAAGTTTTTACTTCTTTTAATAATAGCATTTGTTTCTAATCTGAATTCACAGACCACTACCACTCTACTAACTGTAGGAGCAAGTGGCGCTGTGACAATTAATAGTGGAGGGACTTTAAATGTCTCCGGTTTGGAGTTAACTCCAGATACAAACTTTACTATTCAAGACAGACAAGTTTCAAAAGAGATGACCGCCGTATTATTAGACGGAACTCAAGCCATGGAAAAAGTTTATTCTTTAGACACTGACTTGGAAGACTTTTCTGGAACTATCACCTATAATTATGTAGACAGCGAGATGAACAGTCTAACGCAAGATGCTTCTATGTATGTTTATAGTTCGACAAGTTCGGCATGGTCCGAGTATTTAGACACAGATTCTGCGGATTACACAGTAACAAGTACGTTTACCTCTCCGAATCAAATAGGCAAGGTCACGGTAGGAGCTCTAAATAGTTTATCTATTGAAGATGCAATGGCTATGGGTATTAGAATTTATCCAAATCCATTTTCTTCAGTCATCAACGTAGACTACTCAGAAGATTTACAACTAACCTTATTTAATGTTTTAGGACAACAAGTATTAAGCGCTAGTTCCAAAATAATTAACATTTCAAAATTAGATCAAGGAACTTATATTTTAAGGACTAAAGATTCAAACAACAACATTAATAATTTCAAAATAATCAAAAGATGAAAAATCAAATAAAACTAATTTTAATACTTGCTATTGCATTTACATGTAATTATTCTTTTTCACAAGCAGCTGATGTAGATAAAAAATCTGCCCTTGTTTTTGTAGAGAATGGGAATGGAGATGCAGATAACGGAAAAATTTATGCTTCTTCAGCTAGAGGTGCTTCACGTAGCGGAAACGGAAACGCTAACCCTGCCTTTGGAAACATTGGACAATGGTCTGTTGATTTAATAGTCTCAGAGGAGACTCCTGCCGGTGCTGCTGGAAGATTCGGAAGTTTCACAGAGACTTCAGATCCAACTGTAGCTGGAGCCCACCCTCTTTATACTGGCGGAGACGGTACACAATCTACTCTTTCTGCAGGCTTAGGCGCTCTTGGTTGGGGTTCTTTTGGAGCTAATGCTTACAACAGGTCTTCTGGAACTGGTTCTGTAGCACTGGGATTCAATACAATAGCGGGGCCACAAGGACAAGACAGTCAGGCTCTTGGAATTGATGGTTTTAACATAGGTCAATTCTCTGCGGGGTATGCATCTAGAGCAATCGGAAATGTATCTACTGCCACAGGTTTTAGAAACACCGCTTCAGGAGGCTCTTCTGTAGCTTTAGGTAATTACAATTATGCTACTGGAGACGCTACTATAGCACTTGGAAAAGAAAATTGGGCAGAAGGCGCAAGTACGATTGCAATAGGGTTTAAAAACCACGCTGCCGGAGATGGTTCTGTTGCTTTAGGGCAGGAGAATATGGCTTGGGGGTCTACAAACTTTACCTCTGGATATCAAAACGTAGCAGGGGATGTAACTGCTGCTAGGGGTACTGGAGGCAGTGCCACTGCGATGGGAAAATATAATACAGCTTCTGCGGATGCAACGATGGCTTTGAACAGGGGAACTAGCGCCACAAATCAAGCAGCTACATCAATGGGCTTAGGAACTACTGCTGATAATGTAGGGATGTTAGCTATTGGAGTAAATAATTTAGCAGGACTTGGCTGGACAACAGCAGACCAGTATTTTTATGCAGATGGAGAGTATAACGGATTACCTGCAGGAGTTGCGTTTGTTATTGGAAACGGAGATGTAGACACATCAAATGGTCTAGCTGGAGCAAATCCTTCAAACGCTTTTATTGTAAATTATGATGGTTCAGCAACACTTTCAGGAGATTTAACAATAAACTCAGATGCGAGATTAAAATCTAATATTATTTCTTTAGGAAGCACGATTGCTAAATTATTAATGATCGATGGCAAAAGCTATACAATGAAGTCAAACGAATCTAAGTCTAAAATAGGACTGCTAGCACAGGATGTTCAAAAAGCATTTCCAGAGTTAGTAAAAACAGCGAATGACAGCGATAAAACATTGTCTGTAAATTATCAAGGGATGATTCCTGTACTAATTAACGCAATTAAAGAACAACAAAAACAAATTGATGAGCTTAAAAAGCTTATAAAGTAATAACCAACCATTTTAATTAATGAACAGTTAACCCTGCTTTTATGTAAGTAGGGTTAACTGTTTTTAATCAATTAAACAGTCCCTAATGAAAAGAATTGTATCCTTATTTATTTATTTCTCTATTTATGTTTTAAGCGCACAGATTACGTTCAATACGCTGCCATCAAATAAACAATTAGTTGCTAGAGACCAACAAACTAATTTAGGTATAGTGACTATTAATGGAGAAGTAAACTTAGGAGATAATTACAACCTTGAGTATGATTCTTGGGACTCCGGAGAACCTAATAACGATCCGGCACCTGAAGATGCTGCAGAAATTATTAATTCTTCAGGAGAATGGAATGACGCTGATGCTTCTGAAAATAAGCCCTCTTATGTTGAATACAATGGTAGTATAAGTGTCTTATCTAATTTTATTTATTTAGGACAATACAATGGGCATTCCTATTTTAAAAATCCGTCTCAATTAAACTGGGAAGCGGCTAAACAAGCAGCAGAAAACGTTGGAGGCTATTTGTCATCTCATCATACTGCTGAGGAAAATTCGGAAGTGGCAGCTTTTAATTATTTTAGAGGATGGATTGGGCTTTACCACGACACTAGTGCCAGTAATTACAGTGAACCTTATTTTGGCTGGAAATGGGTGGCTCCTATTGCCTACAATAACAACCCCTTTACATCTATCAATGTAGAGTTGCTTAGAAATGGGACTCTTCAGCAATCCTATACTCAAAATTTAAATTATGAAAATCAAATAGCTCCCTTTTCATTTGATGTTAATATTACGGCAGAACTTGCAAAATACCGAGTAAAAATATATACAGAGTACAATGGCTCGCAAGAACTAGTGAAGGATATTGACGACATTGTAGCTGGAGATGTCTTTGTAATTCAAGGACAGTCCAATGCGGCGGCGGTTATGTATAACGGAAGTGCGAGCGGTTATCAAAGTGATTATATACGTGTTTATTCAGGGGGGAATATTAGCTCTTCTGGACTCTTGTCTAACGATTCTTGGTACTATGGCCAAGGAGATGGTAATGAAAACTCAAGCGGAAATACAGGGCAATGGGGTCTCGTTTTAGCAAAAAAACTAGTAGATGAACTCAACATTCCAATTGCCATTTTTAATGCAGCGCATGGAGGGAAACCCATAGGGTTTTTTCAAGCACCAACAGATTACAGTTCCTCCACAAATTCAAATTATGGAAGACTCTACTATAGATTAAATAAAACGGGGCTAAAAAATGCTGTTCGAGGTATTTTGTGGTCTCAAGGGGAAGCCGATTCTTTTACCAATGGCTTGTCTACAAATCAATATAAAGATGCATTCATAAGTCTTAAAAACTCATGGGAGACTGATTTCATTAACTTAAGTAATATTTATATTTTTCAAACTAGAGATTGTAATTGTGGCACGAGTTCTAATGGTCGACTTCAAATCAAAGAAGCGCAAAGACTGCTAGCCCTTGAAAATGAAGACATCTTCATCATGCCTACTGCTGGCATCACCTCGCATATAGATTACTGTCACTTTCCTTTTGTGAATGGATATGAAAGTTTTGCAAACAGAATATACAAACCGCTTACAAGAGATCTTTATGAGTATAATTATTCAGAAGAAATAGACGCACCAATGATAGTGTCAGCAACATTTACCAACGAGCAAAAATTAATTATAGAAACCTCATCAGCAGGATTAATGACCAATACAACCAATACAACCCTTATTTTAAACAGGGTTATTAATGATTTTGTTCTTTCTAATGCCAACGGAGTTTCAATCTCTTCTTTTCAGATTCAGGGTAGTTCTATACTGTTTAATTTAAATGGCGACCCTGGCAACAGCCCATCAATTTCATTTTTGGGACGATATGCAGGAATAGAAAATAACATTACAAACACAAATGGTTTGGAGTTGGTTTGCTTTAGTAACTTCCCTATCACGGGAGGTAGTGGCACTGGTGGAGGAAATGTTTCTGAGGATGTAGATAAAAAATCTGCCCTTGTTTTTGTAGAGAATGGGAATGGAGATGCAGATAACGGAAAAATTTATGCTTCTTCAGCTAGAGGTGCTTCACGTAGCGGAAACGGAAACGCTAACCCTGCCTTTGGAAACATTGGACAATGGTCTGTTGATTTAATAGTCTCAGAGGAGACTCCTGCCGGTGCTGCTGGAAGATTCGGAAGTTTCACAGAGACTTCAGATCCAACTGTAGCTGGAGCCCACCCTCTTTATACTGGCGGAGACGGTACACAATCTACTCTTTCTGCAGGCTTAGGCGCTCTTGGTTGGGGTTCTTTTGGAGCTAATGCTTACAACAGGTCTTCTGGAACTGGTTCTGTAGCACTGGGATTCAATACAATAGCGGGGCCACAAGGACAAGACAGTCAGGCTCTTGGAATTGATGGTTTTAACATAGGTCAATTCTCTGCGGGGTATGCATCTAGAGCAATCGGAAATGTATCTACTGCCACAGGTTTTAGAAACACCGCTTCAGGAGGCTCTTCTGTAGCTTTAGGTAATTACAATTATGCTACTGGAGACGCTACTATAGCACTTGGAAAAGAAAATTGGGCAGAAGGCGCAAGTACGATTGCAATAGGGTTTAAAAACCACGCTGCCGGAGATGGTTCTGTTGCTTTAGGGCAGGAGAATATGGCTTGGGGGTCTACAAACTTTACCTCTGGATATCAAAACGTAGCAGGGGATGTAACTGCTGCTAGGGGTACTGGAGGCAGTGCCACTGCGATGGGAAAATATAATACAGCTTCTGCGGATGCAACGATGGCTTTGAACAGGGGAACTAGCGCCACAAATCAAGCAGCTACATCAATGGGCTTAGGAACTACTGCTGATAATGTAGGGATGTTAGCTATTGGAGTAAATAATTTAGCAGGACTTGGCTGGACAACAGCAGACCAGTATTTTTATGCAGATGGAGAGTATAACGGATTACCTGCAGGAGTTGCGTTTGTTATTGGAAACGGAGATGTAGACACATCAAATGGTCTAGCTGGAGCAAATCCTTCAAACGCTTTTATTGTAAATTATGATGGTTCAGCAACACTTTCAGGAGATTTAACAATAAACTCAGATGCGAGATTAAAATCTAATATTATTTCTTTAGGAAGCACGATTGCTAAATTATTAATGATCGATGGCAAAAGCTATACAATGAAGTCAAACGAATCTAAGTCTAAAATAGGACTGCTAGCACAGGATGTTCAAAAAGCATTTCCAGAGTTAGTAAAAACAGCGAATGACAGCGATAAAACATTGTCTGTAAATTATCAAGGAATGATTCCTGTACTAATTAACGCAATTAAAGAACAACAAAAACAAATTAAAGAACTTAAAAATAAAATAAAATCATTATGAAAAGGTTGATTTTTATATATGTGTGTTTTAGTGGCTTATTAATGAATTCACAAAACATAAATAATCTGTTTCCCGATTTTGATAAAAAAGGGATGAAAACGAGTATTTTATATAACAGTAGTTCCATTAGTGATATTAAAGATTACCCAAATCAGACTCATAATGTATATAATTTTTATCAAGCTTATAAAGCGATTTCCTTTTCAGATTTTAAACAACGCCTTCCTAGTTTAAATACCATAAAAGCCATCACAACAAAGCAATTATTAAGCTCAGAAGTGCCTTTGGCGCTCCTTTTTACAGAATATGAGTCCTTCAATGAGCTTGTTGCTAAGAACAATCTAATAGAAAAAACGGATAGAAATACGTTTCGAAGAGGTGGACAACAAATAGAAATATTTGACCAGCACCAGCTTCTAATAGCGGCACCATTAAAGCTTGTCCAAAAGGGTACAAATGTCGTTTTTAGTCTAAATAAAGCGTCATTTTTCAATACAACAGAAAGGGATATTACAAGAGTTGAGGTTGATTTTGATGACAATCAGGGTTACCAAACACTAAGTTTAGGCTCTGCTACGCGAATCGCTTACCAAAGTGAAGGAGAAAAAATTTTACAATTCAGGATTACCCTCGATAATCAAGAGGTTTTAGAGAGTCGTGCGTCTTTGAAGGTTGTTTATTCTAATGAAGAATTAAACACACAAAACAATCAAAATATTGTTGGCTTTACGTCTGGGACTACAGATCCTCCCTACCTGCAACCATACAACGAATACCCTTTTAAAGGCTGGGGGGAATTTGATGTGTTTTACAGCCCTGACGGGGTTCTAGATAAGCCTATTTTTTTAATAGATGGATTTGACCCATTAGACTCAAGAAATATTAACACCATCTACCAGGCGCTAGACTATAGTGGTGGAAACTTAGGAGATATCGTTCGTGCGAAAGGATATGATATCGTCGTTTTAAATTTCCCCACCTATTTTAGAGAAGAAGACCAGGTTTGGATCAAGGGAGGTGCTGATTATATTGAACGTAATGCCATGCTTTTAGTTGAACTAATTAAGTATATAAATAATTTAAAAGTTGGAGATAAGCAAAATGTGATTATCGGACCAAGTATGGGGGGTCTTGTTGCAAGATATGGCTTAAATTATATGGAAAGTATTGGCCTAGACCACGAAACTAGACTTTATATTTCCTTTGACACACCACATATGGGCGCAAACGTTCCGATTGGTTTTCAGCATATGTTTAATTACTTGGCTTATGGACTTAATACATGGGTTGGGGATTTTAGTGTAGAATCTTTAAGACCGCTTGTGGACGGCATGTTAAAATCTCCTGCCGGAAGGCAAATGTTATGGGATCATCTTGAGCCACATTTAGTTAATGGTGGTGCCGAATTTAACAATGATAATGCATTGCCTAAGCCTCATCCTTTTTTCGAAATATTTTATAACGCAATAAATACTATTAATGAATTTAAATTCCCTCAAAACACAAGAAATGTATCGATCATAAATGGCAGCAGCCCTGGGGCTCCATTTTATGATTTAAACGGGCAGGCAGTTAGTCCGGGTCAAAAAGTGCTAAATGCCACCCTTCCCGATGTTGCGGCATCAACGGACGCGTACCTTGAAGCCTGGTTTACACCTAACGTAAATGAAAAAAAACTTGTTAGTAAAATACGTGTGGATGCGCCTTTTATATGCTTCTGTGATATTGAAAGCCAAGCCTTTGCGCAATCCCACGGACATACATCCGGAATTGATACTGCCCCCGGAGGTCTTTTTGATATTTCAGAGCTCGCTGCAACCTTTGCTTCATCAGACGCTTTAGTTGCAAGTTTTATTTCTCAGCTACAAACAAGTTATTTTACTTTTATTCCGTCCATTAGTTCAATGAGTTATTTTACCAATAATTGGTACGAAGGAATGACGAATCCCAATAACACTCCATTTGATGCTTGGAGCATGCCAACTCAAAATGAAGGGCATGTAAAGCTTACACCTCAAAACGTAGAATTTGCCTTAAATGAAATATTCAATGGTGAATCAGTCGGAAACATCGCAGCAGATGTTGATAAAAAGCCAGCCCTTGTTTTTGAGGAAAACGGTGGCGGAGGGGTTGTTAATGGAAAAATCTACGCTTCTTCTGCTAGAGGGGCTTCACGTCTTGACAATGGTGGAGGTCGTACTATTTTTGGGAACTTAGGAGATTGGTCTGTTGATTTAGTAGTCTCAGAGGAGACTACTGCCGCTGCTGCTGGAAGATTCGGAAGTTTCACAGAGACTTCAGATCCAACCGTTCCTGGAGCTCACCCACTTTATACTTTAGGAGATGGTTCAAAATCCACTGGTTCTGATGGTTTTGGCGCTCTTGGTTGGGGTTCTTTTGGAGCCAATGCATACAACAGGTCTTCTGGAACTGGTTCTGTAGCCATGGGCTTTAATACTATAGCGGGTTCTCCGCTTAATATAGATCGGCAAGGTTTAGATATTAATGGTGGTAACGTAGGTCAATTCTCTGCAGGGTATGCATCTAGAGCAATCGGAAATAAATCGACTGCCACAGGTTTTAGAAACACCGCTTCTGGAGATTCTTCTGTAGCTTTAGGTAATTATAACTATGCGACTGGCGATGCGACTATTGCACTTGGAAAAGAGAACTGGGCGCAAGAAGGTAGTTCTATTGCTATAGGTTATAAAAATCATGCAGCAGGAGCTGGATCAGTTGCTTTAGGACAAGAGAATATTGCTTGGGGAACCACAAACTTTACATCTGGACATCAAAACGTAGCAGGGGATGTAAACGCTGGAGTTGGAACTGCTGGCAGTGCTACTGCAATGGGCACTGGTACTAAGGCTTCTGGAAGAAGCTCATTTTCAGCTAATAACACCACCACAGCTAGCAACCATGCATCCGCTGCATTAGGTCTTTCCACAACAGCTGATAATTTTGGGATGCTCGCTATTGGAGTTAATAATTTGGTAGGGGCTGGAGATACGACTATTGACGCCGATAATTATGGGGGTTATTACTATGCAGATGGTGAGTATACAGGCACGCCTGTAGGCGTTGCATTTGTGATTGGGAATGGTGATGTAAATTCTACTAATGGTTTGGCGGGAAGCAACCCCTCGAATGCATTTATAGTCAACTACGATGGTTCAGCAACACTTTCAGGCGAATTAACAATAGACTCAGATGCGAGATTAAAGTCTAATATTATTTCTTTAGGAAGCACGCTAGCTAAATTACTGATGATTGATGGAAAAAGCTATACTGTGAAAACGAACAAATTGGAGTCTAAAATAGGATTGCTAGCACAAGACGTTCAAAAAGCATTTCCAGAACTAGTAAAAACAGCAAGTGATTCTGATCAAACATTGTCTGTAAATTATCAAGGGCTGATACCTGTATTGATTAACGCTATTAATGAACAACAAAAACAAATTAATGAACTTAAAAACAAATTAAAATGATAATTAATCGTCAAGAAAATGAGTTTTAAAAAAATTACAAATAGTTAATATCCGCCATGAAGCTAATTACCTTTCTTTTATTATTTAATTTCATAAATTCACAAGCGACTATAACTCATAACACTACAAACAAAAAGACCGCCCTATCTTATTCAAAATCAATTTTACATAAATCATCAGATCTTAAAGCAGACAGAGACCTACTTATTTCAATAATTTTACACTCTAAATGGATTGATTTTAATTCAATTATAGAAATGTCCAACAATGAATTAAAAGAGTTTTTAAAGACAGAGCTTAGTAAACGAACTAAAGAAACCGATTATGACCTAAACAGCAAAACTAACCTTGAGTTATCTTCTTTTTGTTTGCTATATACCTTTTTAAAAACAGCAGTCATTAGAACTGAAAGAGAACTAAAAGATATGTCTTTTGTAGAACTAAGAAACAGCTTGATTATTGAAAATACAGAAAATTTAGACCTAAACATTTCTACCCTTCAAACCCTAACTACAAAAAAACTTATTCAGTTAGGCTACAGCTGGTACCTCCCAAAAACATATAAATCTTTAATCAATTTTGATATTCTTGGAAATTCAGCATCTATTGTGCGTTCTAAGTTTAAATTAAAAGATGATTTAGAAAGACCAATGAGCGTAATAAAAATTGTTAAAACTAATGAGGATATGCCTAATGGTTTCCTCTATTTAGGTGTTTATCATGTTACAATTTCTAAAGACAATTTTAATTTACAATTGGCAGGATCTAACGATTTATTTAATTGGAGCTTTATTACTGAAATTGATCAAAATGCTCACCAAGGAGATATCGTTAAATGGAATGACGGATATCTTATAGCATACGAAGAAGATAAAATTCAAGGGGCTAATAATATTGCTTTAAAATATTATGCAAATTATGATCACTTAATATCTAATCATAGTACATTTGAAAAACACTTAAACACTTCAATACATAGTTTTGGAGTTGAAGGAACCCCTGATATTAGAAATTTCACTGGGGAAAATCCTACTAATGGAAGTATCCTAATTGGATTTCATTACCATAACGGTACTATCGATAAAATAGCTATGGGTGTCTTACAAAATGGTAATAATTGGACAACATGGAAGGATTCGTTAGCTGAAAATAATTTAAGAGATATGAATTTTAAAGGAAATATCGGAAGTCGAAAAGGATTTAAGTATCGTGGTAATTCGCTAACCTTACAAGAAGCAAGATTTGTTAAAAATGATTGGAGTTCTTGGAAAATAATGTTAGGTCTTAATGGGTATTATTCTGAAGTTTTAATTTCTACTCCGAAAAAATCTACATCTTTTGCGAATCCATCTATAATTGAAAATGAAAATAACAAATACGTTATTTCGCTATTTGTTCCTACTGAAGGGAACCATTACAGTGAAAATAATGGTGGAGTCATCTTTTTAAAAAATAAATAAATCAAATTACATGAACAAATTTAAGCTATTATACATGTTTTGCTTTGCATTGACTATAAACTATGCTACTGCACAAAAATCCATTTTGGATACGCGCTACTCCAACACTGACTATTTTTCAAAATCCCAAATAGATTCACTTAAAAATGTTACCTATGGTGAAGCTCTTAATTATATGGGGAATTTACAAGATTTGAAAATGGATGTATATTTTCCAAATACTGATATTGACACTCAAGAGAAGCGTCCTTTAATACTTCTAATTCATGGCGGTAGTTTTACAGGTGGCACTAAAGAAAGCATGACCTATCACTCTAAGGAATTGTCAAAGAGAGGGTTTGTAGTGGCTACAATGAGTTATCGTCTTGGCTATAATCGTGAAGTTTTTGGGAATATTCAAAAAGCAGTTTATAGGGCCCAACAAGACGCCAATACAGCGCTCAGGTATATTGCAAGTCAAAAAGAAAAACTTAAAATTGATATGTCATGGGTGTTTATTGGGGGGTCCAGTGCAGGAGCAATAACCTCACTGTCCACAAGTTATGCAAGTCAACAAGAATGGAATAAAATAGCTCCTCAATTTGAGTCTGATTTAGGCCCTTTAGAATCTTCGGATAATAGTCTAAATGAAATATTTGATATTAAAGGAATTTATAATTTCATGGGAGCTATTCTACCCATTGTTTTTAATTCCGGAGACTTAATTCCTACCATTTCATTTCATGGTGATCTTGACACCACGGTTCCCATCGGAAAAAGTATGATGACTGGTTTTGGATCTAGACCCATTCATGAAATGCTTATTAAGGCTGGAGTATGTAACGACTTAACAATTGTCCCTAACGGTGGTCATGGCATATATAGATCTAAAAAAGACGTAGATTTTAGAATTAGCCGTGTTGCTTGTTTTTTCAAAAGTTTAATTTATAATACTTGTGTAGATTTTATGGCTGAGAAAAGTGTCCGATCGACTTGTACAAATTAGCTTGGTCCAAATATTTAAAACTTAAAAAAATCAACTAGGCTATACTATTTCCTGAAAAGTAATCCTTAGTTTTAAGACACAGCTTTGTCCGCATATAACTCTTTCCTTCTGGGCGCAAAAATTTACAAGTAATCGTAAGTTTTTTGGGTGCTTATTTACAAAAAATTTAAATTAGGTAAAAAGCGCTTCTTTAATTTTTAGTTCCAACATACTTCATTTTAATATTCACTTCCTTAGAAAGCACAAAACTACTACCACCAACACCAAAGTCTCCTCTGTTTAGAGAAAAATCAGTCAAAAATGTTACTGTAGTTTTAGAGATAGTTACATTTAATGTGGTTTCTACCCTTTTTTTGATTCCTTTAATAGTTATAATGCCTTTTAATAAATATTTAGAGGGGGTTATTTTCTCAATTACAGAAGATTCAAACAAAATATTCGGATATTTTTTAATATTAAAATAATCTACCTCTAAAAGGTGTTTGTCTCTAGCTTCTGAGTCTGTAAATATGGATGCTATGCTTATCTTTACATTCAAAAAACTTCCCTTTAAATTACGTGCACTAAAATTACTGGAAGCTGTAAATTGACTAAAATTACCGGGTACATTAAATCCAAAATTCTTTATGGTAAATGTAATTTCAGAGGCTGTTTTATCTTGCACCAACTCTTGTGAAAAACAAGTGAAAGCTCCCAATACAAGAACCATTAATATCATTTTAAATCTCATACATATATTAAAATTTAGAACCTAAGTTAAAAGCATACGCTCCGTAATTTCCGTGATGAGAAATTGAGCATGATGTTGTTAATAATTCTTCTTGATAATAAAAAAGTGGCGCACCAATAGTTGTTTTTCTTTTTTCTATATCCTTAACTGAAACACCTGTTTCAGCTGCCAGTTTTATTTTTAAATCTAAATCTATCGTGCTTGGCAAACCAACTGCAGAACAAATAATAGTTTCTTCTTTTTTTTCTCTGGCAATTGTAGATATATAAAGTGCATTAAAAATAGATACGGTATAAAATGTGTTTTCCTCAAAAACCACCATTCCTTTGTCTTTAGTAATTGCAGTGCACTCAAGCTTTTGAGGAGCAAAAAAACGTTCTTTAAACTTTTGAGTATAACATTTGTAAGCTGCTTCTTTCATAGACCAAAACAACCAAACTTTTAAAAACGGATTTTCAGAACTTAAAATTTCGTATTGTTCTTTTTGGGTAAATTGTTTCTCTAAAAAACCCTTTCGTTGCCAATTACTTTCGATCTTGGAAAGGTTTAAATCTACAATATCATTGCCAATATTATGCATTTATTTTTGTTTGTATAATCTCTACAGTTGCTTTTACAGAGAGCATTTTCTCCATAGAATCATTGTCTATTTCTATCTTAAACTCATCTTCTACATCTAAAATAATATCTACTAAATTTGCAGAGTTTATTTCTAAATCGTTTATAAAATCCGTGTTTTCATTTAAGTTTTTAAAACCCTCTTCATTTTGAACATAAGGCTTTACAATTGTTTTTAATTTTGATATAATTTCTTCTTTTATCATATTAGTCTAAATATTTTTTAAAGATAACACACGCATTTACATCTCCAAAGCCAAAACTTGCTTTTGCTAAAATAGTAATGTTTTTTTCAATTATTTGAGTTGGAATTTTATCATTAGAAATCAATGCTGAAATTTCTGGATGCACGTCGTCGCAATTAATATTTGGAAACACAAATTGCCCTTTAACTTGTACAACAGCTGCTACACATTCTATGGCTCCAGAAGCAGCTAAACAATGACCCACCATAGATTTTAAAGAATTAATATACGGAAAATCCGTTCCTGTTCTTTGCAGTGCCTTTGTCCAATTTTCTATTTCTAAAGAATCTTTTGATGTTGCTGTTAAATGCCCGTTAATTACATCTATTTCCGAAGAAGAAATGCCCGAATCTAATACCGCATCTGTAATACATTTCTGAACCGCTTCTGAGTTTGGAGCCGTTAAGGTTCCGCCTTTTCGTTGTCCCCCGGAATTAATATTGCCTCCTAAAACTTCTGCGTAAATAGTAGCTTTCCGCTCTAAAGCACTTTCTAGAGACTCTAAAACCAAGGCTCCTGCGCCACTTCCTGGAACAAAACCCGCTGCAGTTGCACTCATTGGCCTTGCTCCTTTCTCTGGTATTTCATTGTACTTATAAGACATCACGCGCATTGCATCAAAACCCCCCCAAGTATAAAGACTGCTATCACTAGAACTACCCACAAGCATTCGTTTTGCTTTTCCGTTTTTAATGCGCTCAAAACCCAACAATAAAGCTTCTGTTCCTGTTGTACAAGCAGAAGAGTTTGTTGTAACCTGGTTCCCAAACCCAAGAATTCCACCTAAATATGCTGAAATTCCACTTGCCATTGTTTGCAACACAGAGGTGCTTCCTAAGCGTCTTACATTCTGGTCGTCTATTTTATAAATAGCCTCTCTTAACTTTTCTATTCCAGAAGTTCCTGTTCCAAAAATTAACCCCGAATCATAATCTAATTCCGAATTTTCATCTACAAAAAAACCGGCGTCTTTCCAAGCGTCAATTCCTGCCATACAGCCATATAAAATTGAGGTGCTGTTAAACCCGCGCAATTGTAAAGGTGTTAAATATTCTAATTTTTTTTCTTCTGAAATAATTGGAATTCCGCCAATACAGCAAGAAAAGCCCTTGTCTTTTAAATTCTGATGATAGGAAATTCCTGAAGTTCCTGTTTTTATCGCATTTGTAAACGCTGGCAAACCAACGCCATTAGGCGCCACAACACCTAAACCGGTAATTACAACTCTGTTTTTAACTTCTGATAAATTCATTTCAGTTTCTATTTTGCGATGATCATTCCAGAAATAGTTCCCCTACAAACTAATTCATTTTTAGAATTTATCATTTTTACACGACACTTTAACTTGTTAAATCTAAAATATTCTTTTTCTGAAATTACGGTTACTTTTTCATTTGGTAAAACAGGTACATAGAAATCAATCACGTTAGATGTTAAAGCTATTTGTGCTTTTATGGTTGTTGAAATTTTATCTTTTAGTAAAAATATTCCTAAACAAACAACGCCAATTTGTGCCATGGTTTCCGTTAAAATAACACCTGGTGTTATTGGGTTTTCCTTAAAATGGCCTTCATAGAAAAACGCACTTTCTTTAAAGGTATAATTTCCTGCAACACCACTTTCTGAAATTTCTGTAAGTTCATCAACAAACAAAAAAGGTTTTTGATAGGGCAGGTTTTTTATAATTTGTTTTTGATTCATTTTAATAATTTTACCACTCTAATAAAATACGTTGTGCAGAGAACCCTGGTCCAAAACTTAGCATTAAGCCTCTTTCTCCTTTAGCTGGGTTTCTATCCATAAAACGCTCTAAAACATATAAAACTGTTGCGCTAGACATGTTGCCATACAAACGCAAGACTTCTTTTGTATCGTCTATATTCTTTCCTAAAGCACCAAATAAATCTTCTACAGTTTGCACAATTTTCTTTCCTCCTGGATGAAAAATTAAA
>Ga0209196_1000746_pt1 | contig 25519 bp, 22 predicted proteins | sample COGITO_mtgs_1105_5_FD_184801 | JGI IMG/M metagenome (GOLD analysis project Ga0209196, IMG submission 184801) | Pelagic marine microbial communities from North Sea - COGITO_mtgs_110509 (SPAdes) (version 2) | ecosystem: Environmental > Aquatic > Marine > Epipelagic ... | reverse complement strand
TGATGATTTGATTGTGGAGGCTGAGGCTGAGGGTTGATCTGAATGAGTTTTTGTTTGGGTTGGTTTTTAATTTTTTAGTTCAAGTTCAAGTTCAAGTTCAAGTTTAAGTTTAAGTTCAAGTTCGTCGGGGGTGGCCCGACATGCCAGAGTCTAGATCTTTAAGCTTTATTTGATAGTATTTTTATATTCTGGTTTTTTAGTTTATTTTTTTTTGATTTTTCAATCAAGACCGTCGGGGGTGGCCCGACATGCTAGAGTCTAGATCTTTAAGCTTTATTTGATAGTGTTTTTATATTCTGGATTTTTAGTTTATTTTTTTTGAGTTTTAAGGTCAAGGTCGTCGGGGGTGGCCCGACAGCCAGTCACTTTTCTTTACTTGTGTAAAGAAAAGTAACCAAAAGAAAGCACACAATCTGACGAAGATTGATCCCGATATAACCTATTCGCTTTGGGATATTCTTATCCAGTACACCTTAGCAGCGCCTACGAAAACGATTTTCACTCGACTTAGTTGATCGTCAATATCTGAGCTCGCCTCCAGCCAAAATCATTCTGATTCCGCAGACTTTTTCAAAATACAATGAGGCTACAACGAACAAGTTCAGTAGGCTTCTTTTTACTTTAAAACAAGTAAAAACCGTGCCTAACGGCCGGTCTTTACTGTTGAGCTCCGCATGCCGCTCAAAAGGAAAAAAAGAGTAGAACTACTATTTTTCTCAAAGGAAAAATTGGACGTAAAGCTTGATGTAAGTGCAGCACAAAAAAAGTACCCCCTATACCGCTTGGCGATAATCTCTCTGGAACTGCTGGACAGAAAACCCTACGAGATGCACCCGTCGTGGTTAAGCTTCGCCGTTAAGCTTACGGCATTTTTTGGTTACTTTTTGTTGCTGTTGACAAAAAGTGACTGGCTGTCGGGCCACCCCCGACGACCTTGAACTTAAAACTTAAAAAAAATAAGCAAAAAACCAGAATAAACCGTTATTGTTAGAATTTAAAAAACCACCCCCCATAAAAAAAGGCCCGAAACGTTTAACCGCCCGAGCCTCCCAAGCACTCCCTTACCAAAAGAAGCACCCATCAAAAAATCCTAACTAATCAAAAGTGCGCCCCTTACCGGCAGCAATTCGCATACGCAAAGCATTCAACTTAATAAAACCCTCAGCATCCTTCTGATTATAAGCACCCTCATCATCATCAAAAGTCGCAATCGCTTCATCAAACAAACTGTCATCCGATTTACGCCCAACAACAATCACATTACCCTTATACAACTTCAAACGCACAACACCGTTCACACATTGCTGTGACTCATCAATCGCCGTCTGCAACATCTTACGCTCTGGTGACCACCAGTAACCGTTATAAACCAACGAAGCATAACGCGGCATTAACTCATCTTTTAAATGCGCCACTTCACGATCAAGCGTAATCGATTCAATCGCTCTGTGCGCACGCATCATAATGGTGCCACCCGGTGTTTCATAACAACCGCGTGACTTCATTCCCACATAACGGTTTTCAACAATATCTAATCGACCAATACCGTTAGCACCACCCACTTCGTTTAATTCCGTCAACACTTCGGCCGGCGTCTTCGCTACACCATCAATCTCAATAATGTCGCCTTTTAAATACGTCAGCTCCATATAAGTCGCTTGGTCGGGCGCATCTTCTGGCGCTACTGACCAACGCCACATATCATCTTCAGCTTCTGACCATGGATCTTCTAAGTTGCCGCCTTCGTAAGAAATATGCAGCAAGTTAGCATCCATTGAGAATGGCGATTTTTTACCACGCTTCATCTCAACAGGAATATTATGTTGCTCGCAATATTCAAGTAACTTATCACGCGAGTTCAAATCCCATTCACGCCATGGCGCTATTACTTGAACACCCGGTTTCAGCGCATAAGCACCTAACTCAAAACGCACTTGATCATTACCCTTACCTGTCGCGCCATGCGAAATCGCATCAGCACCGGTTTCATTCGCAATATCTATCATGCGCTTGGCAATTAATGGGCGAGCAATAGATGTGCCTAATAGGTATTCGCCTTCATAAATCGCATTGGCGCGAAACATGGGGAATACGTAATCGCGGACATACTCTTCACGCATATCATCGATATAAATTTCTTTAACGCCCAAGGCTTCTGCCTTGGCACGTGCTGGCTCTACTTCTTCACCTTGACCAATGTCGGCGGTAAATGTCACCACTTCACAGTTGTAGGTCTCTTGTAACCATTTGACGATAACTGATGTATCCAGTCCGCCAGAATAAGCCAGTACTACTTTTTTAATATCACTCATAGATTTTCACTATCACTATTACTTAGGGCGTTATCTCAGCAGCTCGCTGTCGCCATATTGATCGGGCTCGCTGACCAGCAAAGGTATAAAGCTATGCTCAGCGAAAAACGGCGGCTAGTTTATCGAAAAAACACGGTCGCTGACACTCTTGCAAGCAATAGACAGCAATTAGTCAGGAAAATAACACCTTGATGGTGGGGAAATCGAGAAAAACGCTCAAGAAAGTCTGAGTATTCGCCTATCGCTGGCTAATCGCTGCGCCAAGCTTATCCAAGCGAATGGTGACTCGACGGTTGGTGGACCGCCCTTCTGCCGTTTTATTAGTGGCTACAGGAAAGCGCTCACCATGAAACCGTGTCGTTACCTGCTCTGCGGAAATACCTTTTTCAATAAGGTAGGCCGCTACTGCCTCGGCACGCTTTTTAGAGAGCTGCGAGTTATAGCTGCCACTTCTCAAATCATCGGTATAACCATCAATATATAGCTGCTTAACCTCTGTATCGGCCTCAACATAGCGAACAATGGTGTTGAGCCAGTCCATAGTCTTGGCGTTTAGCTGCCATTGATCGGCCTCAAAGTGCACGCGAGATCGCGATAACTGCTCAAAGCCCACCGGCATTAGCTGCTCTAAACACTGTAAATACTGGCTATAAGCGGCACGAAAATGCACGGATGATAGCCCAACTTTGATTATCGACGAGTCCATCATTCTGGCCTGCTCAACATCCACTAACTGTTCTGTTGGTCGCGCTTCGGAATGCTTACTTCTTCGAATAAAGTGAGGTGACTTGCCTAAATAAAGCTCATTGAGTAACTGGTCAGCAAGCGCCGCATCCAAGTTAATGGGAGTTTCACCCTGAATAACCTTTACCAAACCCAAATTCACGGTGGCTAGCGCTGGGTTCCAAGTCGGCGCTTCAGATTGCAATAAAGCCTGCCCTTGAGACATTGCACTCGACACGGACTGCAAATAGAAGCGAAGTGGCTGGCCAGCACTGCTATCGAATACCGCACGACCAAAGGAAGGAATAGGTTGGGTTAACTGGCATTGCAATACATGGCTATCAGGCAACCATTTAGCCTGATCCATTCGAGGATGAAAGGTCAACGCTTGCGCACTCGAAAGACACAGCAAACTCATAAGTAAAATCGTCGGCATTAAAAAAGCGTTAGAGCTCAAGCTTTTACGCGTTTGCATGCTGAGCAAGCGTTTAGAGAATTCCAAACATTGATGGGTAAGGCTTATTGGCATAGTTATGGATATTTTCCAGTCACATTTAAATGCTAATTATTTAAAAGCAAATCATTATTTAAACTAATAACGGCCAAATCACCGATTTCTTTACCTTTGCAAATGCATAGCTTGAATTTAAAATAGATGGCTATTACTCAAAATGGGCCACTACGGCTAAAGCCCTCAACATGACCGGCTTAAATATGCTATCTTCCCAACAAATATAGGCAATCGATGACTTCAGCAACCACAATTACTCTGACCCAACCTGACGACTGGCATATCCATCTGCGTGATGGTGCTGCACTTGCTCGCACAGCAAATGATGCCGCTAAACAATTTGGCCGCGTTATTGTTATGCCTAATCTTGTGCCACCGGTCACCAATGCTGCCGAAGCAGAAATTTATCGCAACCGTATTACCGCTGCGGTTGATGATAATTTATCACTCGATCCATTAATGGTGCTTTATCTTACTGATCTAACCAGCCCAGCTGACATAGAAGCCGCCGCCGCCTCAGGCCTGGTTCATGCCGCTAAACTCTACCCTGCCGGTGCTACCACCAATTCCGACAGCGGCGTCACAGATATTAAAAAAATCTATCCTGCTTTAGAAGCCATGCAAAAAACCGGCTTAGTGTTAGCGATTCATGGCGAAGTGACGCATAGCGATATTGATATTTTTGACCGTGAAGCATGCTTTATTGATTCAATACTAAAACAAATCGTTAGTGATTTCCCTGAACTGCGTATTGTCTTTGAACACATTACTACGCAGCAGGCTGTTGAATTTGTTAAAGCAAGTAGCGCCAATATTGTGGCCACCATTACGGCTCATCATTTGCTTTATAATCGTAATGATTTATTAGCCGGAGGCATTCGCCCCCACTATTATTGCCTGCCCATATTAAAGCGTCAGCGCCACCAACAAGCCTTGCTTGAAGCAGCAACAAGCGGTAATCCAAAATTCTTTCTTGGTACTGATTCAGCACCGCATTCACAACAGAATAAAGAAAGCGATTGTGGCTGTGCTGGGGCTTATACCGCTCATGCGGCTATTGAATTATATGCCGAAGCATTTGATGGCATGAATGCATTAGATAAACTTGAAGGCTTTGCCAGTTTCTATGGTGCTGATTTTTATAAGCTACCTCGTAATGCCGGCACAATTACTTTAGAAAAAACGAGCTGGCAAGTGCCGTCTCAATTACCCATGGCAGATGATCAACTAATTCCGCTGCGTGCAGGACAAGATATTTTATGGCGGTTAGTGAATAAATGAGTAATGAAATGACCGATGTAAGTAATGTCTCGGATAATCCAGAAGAACAGCCTATCGAGCATTTAATGGAAAACCGATTTCGCGGCTACTTACCCGTTGTTATTGATATAGAAACCGGTGGCTTTAATGCGGCTACCGATGCGATGCTAGAAATTGCTGCCACTATTATTAAAATGGATGAGCAAGGTAACATTTATTGCGGCGAAACCTACAGCTACCATGTTCGACCGTTTGAAGGTGCCAATATAGATCCTGCTGCGCTTGAATTTACAGGTATTAATCCAGACCACCCACTACGACCTTCGCAAAATGAAGACGTGGTTTTAGGCGATTTATTTAAACATGTGCGTGCAGAGTTAAAATTGGTTTCTTGCAAACGAGCCATTATGGTCGCCCACAATGCTGCTTTTGATCAGGGCTTTTTAAATGCCGCACTGCTGCGCTGCGATATAAAACGCAGTCCCTTTCATCCCTTTTCTAGTTTTGATACTGCCGGACTTTCTGGTCTTGCACTTGGCCAAACGGTTTTAGCCAAAGCTTGCTACCATGCGGGCATTGCCTTTGATAACGAAGATGCGCATAGTGCCAGCTATGACACACAAAAAACAGCCGAGCTGTTTTGCTATATTGTCAATCGCTGGAAATCACTTGGCGGCTGGCCTTTACCTCCGTTAGAAAAACCGACAGAAAAACCCGCTGAAAGTTAAAGCCACTATTGAGTTGACGTGCAAATAGGTGAAATAGCTTTCTTAATCAAACTTAGCTATATTCATTTTAAATCTTAATCCATCGCCACTTTGGTTTAACGAAAATCACTAAAACCCATATGATCAACCATTTCAGTAACGGCGCAAGCTATTTATTACAGGGGTTTCGGCTGCTGAAACAGCCGCGCATTTTGCCCTTTGTTATTATCCCGCTATTACTCAATATCGCTCTTTTCTACTTTAGCATTGCTTTCTTATACGCTAACTTTGAACTTTGGCTAAATGGATTATTAGATCGAATACCCGCATGGCTCAGCTTTATTAAATGGCTACTCTGGCCTTTATTTATTGGCATAATTTTATTGATTGTCGCTTACGGGTTTACCTTTGCCGCAACATTAATCGGCTCACCTTTTTATGGCTTATTAGCCGAGCAAACAGAAAAAGTGATTACCGGAGAAGCCACCGATAGCAATACTGGTGTACTCGCCATATTGACGCTAATACCCAGCGCCTTGATGCGCGAAATTAAAAAATTACTGCACTATTTTTTCTGGCTAATACCGTTACTTATTTTATCCTTACTATCCCTACTCATTCCGCTATTAGCACCGTTTATGCCTTTTATTTGGTTTATTTTTGGCGCGTGGATGCTGGCCATCCAATACGCAGATTACAGCTATGACAACCATCAAATAGGCTTTAAGGTTTTGAAACAAGATTTAAAAAGCGATAGAGCAACCGCGCTGGGTTTTGGTGCCGCCACAATGTTATCGACAATGATTCCGCTGCTTAATATTATTGCAATACCCGCAGCGGTTTGTGGTGGAACGGTGTTTTATTTAGAGCGACTAAAGAGTGAGTCGAAACGTTAAAAACTGGTTTGAAAACTCAGCGGGACTAATCCATAAATTCTAAAGGTGGCTGTTCACAAGCAATTTTTTCGCCCAGCAATGCTTCTATATCTAACAACATAAACGCATCGTCTTCACAGGCAAGACTAATCGATGTGCCTGTTTCGCCTGCACGACCTGTCCGTCCAATACGGTGAACATAATCTTCAGGGTCTTCTGGCAAGTTATAGTTAATAACATGGCTAATACCATTAACATGAATACCCCTGCCCGCTACATCAGTAGCCACCAATACTTTGATATTGCCGTCTTTAAAACGCTTTAACGTACTGGTTCTTTTTTGCTGTGCCACTTCACCCGACAACATGCCACAAGTAATGGACGACTTACTTAAGCGATCATAAAGCCAGCGGGTTTGATCACGACGATTCGCAAAAACAATGGCACTGGTGACTTCATCAGACTTAAGAATATTTTTTAATACTTGAAATTTATCTTTAGAGCCGACCATATAGACTTTCTGGTCAACGGAATCAGAAGCCACTCGATCAGGCTCCATTTCAATACGCACAGGATCAATGGTCCACTGTTCGGTTAAGCGAATAACGTCCTCAGTAAAGGTTGCACTAAACAATAATGTTTGGCGTTGATCTTTTGGCGGACAAGCGCGAACAATTCTGCGGACTTGTGGAATAAAGCCCATATCCAACATACGATCAGCTTCATCAATGACCATAATCTCAACCATATCAAGACGCAAATCACCGCGTGTCATAAAGTCGATTAACCGGCCCGGTGTCGCCACAACAATATCAACCACCTTACGTTGCACACGCTTTAATTGAGCCGCGTAATCCATTCCGCCAATTAACATTTCAACATGAAGACCCGCATGCTTGGTTAGATCTTCAGCGTCTTTCGCAATTTGCATAACGAGTTCGCGTGTAGGCGCAATCACCACTACGCGAGGCTCGCCGGTATAGCGCTCATCATCACTTGGGTGAGCAAGCAAATCGCAGATAGCAGTAATTAAAAATGCGGCTGTTTTACCTGTACCTGTTTGCGCTTTACCAACGGCATCTAAGCCATCTAATGTATGCGGCAATATCGCCGCCTGAATCGGCGAACAATACTCAAAACCTAAATCTGCAATGGCTTGCATCATAGACAAAGGTAAATCTAAATCGTGAAAACGCGTAAAACCTTCTTTTTCAGCAACAGGAAATTGATCTAATGACCAAGCTGGCTTAGGGGCTTTTTTTGCGCGAGGCGGTTTAGGTTTTTTACTCGAAGCTGACTTATTAGCGGATGCTTTTTGGGACGGCTTGCGCGAGGGTGAATCCGATGCTGCTTTCGCAGGCGCAGATTTTTTAGCACTACTCTTTGAGCCAAACAACTTACTAAACAAAATTAACCACCTCGGCGGGACACAGTCCCTTTAAAAAATATAGCCAGAAGCAGCAACACCGAACTGACAGCTTGAATGGTGCGCATTGTATGCGATATTTCTCGTTTGCCCAAAAATAATCCAAAAAGCCGACAAAATACAGACGTTAGATAGCATAAAGCCCCGATAACGGGGCTTTATTAAATGATTTCTCTCTTTTTAGCTATTAGGAAAGCACGTTATCTCGATATCGCAGAGCCAGCCAATAATCCAGACTAAAATAGCGACCGCCACCGTAAAAAAACAAGACCATCAACATAACAAAGTAAGTTGCCGCAAATTCGATACCGCCTTTTAATACGGTGATACTGCCTGCCTCGGTTAACCAGCCATAATTGCCATGCTGCTTTAACAGCTCAATTGCCGCTGTTTTGCGTTGATTACCCTCTTCGATTAAATCCATACGCCATTCCCATGGCACGGTGAGCTTCGCTTCAGGAAAAGTATGCCAACCGTTATCCCAGTGGGCCGTACCTGCAGCAACAGCCATGGTAAACATAAGCGGTAAACTGACTAATCGTGTCCATAAACCGAATAACAGCAACCAACCGCCCAATAACTCTGTCCAAGCAGCAAGAAAAGCCAATACCGCTGGCATAGGTAAACCTAAACCCCAATCAGGATTGCCAAACCAGGCAACCACATTGGGATCAGCTAAAAACTGCTCGAAAAAGCCGACATCGGCACCTAACTGAAGCTTCCCATAACCGGCATAAATCATAATAGGGGCTAAAAACACCCGTATTAACAGTAAAGGGAGCCCATCAAAACCGCTAAATTTTTCTACCAAAGCATCGAATGCACGCATAGTCATTTAACCTTATCTGTCGCTATCATGAGTGTTGTTTTGCCGTTTATGAACGGTCTTGAGACAAACGCACAATAGCAAAGTTGCGCCAATTTGGGAGATTAAGCACACCAAAAAGCGTTTATTGGCTTAAAAAAACAATTATTCGCCTTGGTTTAACTTAATTAACCGTATCGGGCTGGTCAAATACCATACAAAAAAGCTAGAATAACGAATTGTGAACGAGTGCATAGCCGAAGTAAGCGCTAAGTCTCAACAACAGTAAAAGAAAACAGGTCGCCAAGCACTGAAAAACAGCTCTTTTAGTGCATTGCACCGTATAAGTATTTAATAGCTTAGCAATAAAAAATAATAAAAATACATTAAATACAATGGCTTACAACCCATAAAGCGATCATTAACAGGTAATATTCAATAATGGAATTGGAATCAAGAGCAATACAAGCAAACACAGAGGGCCTGAACCCCTCTCTCGCCATTGCTGTGCTGTCCGATGATGCCAATACCATTTCACTGATCAAACACTTGTTAGCCATGAGCAAGCAGGTGCGCTTTGATATGAATGTCGTTTCCAGCGCTTATTTTAATGCTAGCCAGCTTTATGATGCCGATCTTATTTTGCTTGATCGTGAGTTTGGCCAACGCCCTTATAGCCATACTGTAAGCGATTTAGCGCAAGCCAGAACCGATAAACGACTACCCGCTATTATCGTGTTGTTAGATGAAGACTTTTTAGCCGATGATCTTAGCCATATTGCCGCATCGGTTAAAACCGGAGTAGACGATTTTATTCTCAGCTCTGAGTTATCACTAAAAAGAATTTTACAACTCATTAACGTAAAGAGCTTGGCACCGAAAGCAGCTGTGACTACGAAGCCAAGCCAGCACTTTACACACGCTCCCTCTACTCCGTCTATGTCTATTCCTACGCCACCAATATCTGCGCCTGCCGCACCCATTATTGAGCGAGAGACAACGGTGAGCCAAGCCGCTTCACAGAGTACAGCTGTTGAGAGCTCTTACGATGAGCCTCTTCAGCCGCAATCGCAATTAGTGCATCTACTCAGCATTGATCTTGAAAATCGTCGCATTCATTTAAGCCAAAATGACAATAGCATTTTAATGGATGAAGCCGATGCGATTGTCACAATTGAAGAGTGGCTACAATTACTGGATGCCGAAGGGGCAAAAAGTTTTAACCATATGCTGGAGCGCGCCAGTGAATTTTTAGCAGTACCTAAATCTATTAGCTGTACCGTTAAATCTAAAACCGGCATCGTTTATCCGGCGGATATTACCGAAATTCAAATCAAAGAAAATGGCCAAGGCCGAGTTGTTGGTATCAATGCGCAAATATTAATTGGCACCAATATTATTGCATCAGTTTCGGGAGTGCATACACCTTATGCCGGCTTTGATAATTTAGATGATATTGCCAGCACCCCCATGGTCGACAAAGTTTGGATGAACATCGCTGAATCTTTGCCGATGATGTGCATGGTGCTAGATCAAAATGGCTACATCGTCAGAGTCATTAATAGCGATCGTTCAAGCACGCATTATTTTCCTGAAGCGCATGTAGGGCAAACCTTAAAAGACGTTTTCGGTATCGACTCACTCGATAATTATGTTGAGTCAATTAACAAAACATTGAATACCGGTAAAGCGCATCAACAAACCATTGCTTACTCTAGCCTTAATGGCGCGCGCTGGTTTGATACGTTTATTACTAAAATGCGTGGCGATTTAGGTATTTCTCGCCAAGTGGTTTGGACCGCTTTTGATGCAACTGCCGGTCGACAAGCGTATCAAGAATTACTTAAAAATCATGACACGCTCACCGACACCTTAAATGATGCTCCGGTTATCTTTTGTCAAAAAGATGCCGATGGACGCTACCAACGCGTTAATCGTACTTTTTGCGAAACCTTTAATGTGCGCGCCGAAGTGGTCGCTGGCCGTAATGATCAAGATATTTTTAGCGGCAACACTTTAGCGCAAATTACTCAGCAAGATCGTACACTCGCAGAACAAGGCGGCGACGCTAGCTTTATTCAAAGCGACACCATCAACGGCAAAGCCATTGCTATACAGTGGCATAAATTTGCACTCAAAGGCCACTCAAGCAATAAAGTTGAATCAGTTGCCGCTTTTGGGTTTGTCTCGGATGACATTCAAGCGCCCGAATCGTTAGCCGCGCCAACGCCTGCAAGCCATACGAATATCGAAGATGAGACTTTAACGGCAACAATGGCAGAGCCTAGCGGCGCCATTGGGCAAGACGCCAAAGCCATTATTAAAAATATTGTGAGCTATACCGAAATAGCGATTTCACAAAAGGCTCCCGGTCGAGAAAATCGTGTTATTGAGTATCTAAACCAAGTGGCTAATGCCAGCGAACGTGCAAGAGATCTTATTATTGAAGCATCCAGTCAAAGCGATGATAACAGCGACAAACAAAGCATTGAACTTAAGCCACTGGTTAGAGATATTGTTCATATGCTCAAACCCACATTGCCTACGTCAATAAATTTTCAAACCGATCTAGAAAGCGCCTATGGTAAAGCGCTCGTTTCACCCGTACGTTTTCAACGTATTGTGATGCAACTATTAATTAGCGCAAGAGACAGTGCGACCGACCAAAAAAATAACGCAGATCGCAATAATATTTTGCTGTCTTTGAAAAATCAGCAGTACCAAGACCAAACATGCACTGCTTGTAATGAAGCACTCAGTGGCGATTATATTGCCTTAGAAGTTAAAACGACTAGCGGCAGCCTTAATGCCGACGATGTGAAAAAAATGGTTGCCGCCGCCACAAAAATCAAAAGCCAAGCATCTGAATCAAAACAAAAAAGTAATAATATTATTGTAATGGCGCACGATAACGACGGACACGTTTTGATTGAATATGATCAAGAAACCATCACGCTTAAGCTACTATTTAAGCAGATGGCTGGAAAAACTGGCAATGATGATGATAACAACAACCGCAATCATCTGACCAATAAAGACGTTACTAGCCTTTCTAACTTGTAGAAAAAGTATTTTTCTCATAAAATACTTTTCCCAAGAGTAGAGTGCTTTATGAAGCCGGTCTTACAGTCAATCTATGAAAAAATCATCGTCTATTAAGAACGCCAAACACCTTCCGCTACTGACGCTTGTCACTAGCAATCAAAACCTACAAGACGTATTACATTCATCAATAGATGCCCAGCGCTACCAATTACTCACCGCAAACACGGCGAGTGAAGGTCTTACTATTATTGATGGCCACCCACAAACTGACGGCTCTAAAAATACTGATGTCGCTAAAATAGCTTTAATTGATTTAATTCTTGAAGATATGGATGGACTATCATTTATTGAAGAACTTCGCGCGCGTCATAGAGGCTTACATATTATTGCTATTATGTGTAAAAAAGAATTAGCGGCTATCGATATGTCGGCTGAAAGTATTACATTAATGGCATCCAAATGCGGCGCGAATGCAGTTTTTACCGCGCCCTTTAATTTGGCTGAACTTCTCGCCACTATTGATCGTTTTCTTGAAGCATCTGCAGTCATCGACACAGCAAACGCTAACAAACCCGCAACCGTTTAAGCTTTTATCGCTGTCACAAATCGTGGCATGGCATTTAAATCATCGTGATCAATCACGCTACGATAGCCTTCGGCCTCTATCATTTTTATAATGGCTTCGCGTTGATCATAGCCATGTTCAATAATTAAATGACCACCACTTTTCAAACAATCTTTTGCCTGCCGACTAATTATTTGAATATCATCATAGCCAAAATCCTTACTGACTAATGCACTCAGCGGCTCAAAACGTACATCACCTTGTTGCAAATGCGGATCTTGTGCATCGATATACGGCGGGTTAGAAACCACTAAATCAAACGTATTTTTTTCCAGTGCCGACAACCAATCACCACGCAATAATGGCACTTCATGACAAACACCATTAGCCGCCAACTGCTGAGCATTTTGCTTTGCTACCGCAAGTGCGCCTTCAGAGTAATCACTAGCCACTATAAAATAATTCGGCTTCTCTGACGCCAACGCTAACGCAATCGCACCGCTGCCCGTGCCCAAATCAATGACACTGGCCTGCTCAGGCAAAGCCAACTGCAAAACATAGTCGATAATGGCTTCCGTTTCGGGACGAGGAATTAACACTCGTTCATCAACCGCTAACATTAATGACCAAAATTCTTTTTGACCTAATAAATAGGCGACAGGGATTCCTTCACAACGACGTTGCAGTAACTGATTAATAGCAGCTAACTGATCAGCATCAATAAGACATTCAGGATGAGAATATAAAAAACTGCGAGGTTTTTTTAACACCTGTAACACGAGCAACTCAGCATCAAGGCGAGCGCTGTCACTGTGTTGTGCAGAGGCAATCGCTTCGGCACTGTTACGAACAAGCTGATCGAGACGAATAGACATAGCGACTAATAATTCATAATAAAAAAAATGAACAGTGCTCGCTAACTATTTCATCGCTAGCGTTTATACAATTAATCATCACCAAGCTCAGATAATAAATCGGCCTGATATTCATTAATTAACGGCTGCACAACTTCACCGAGCTGACCTTCAATAATTTCATTTAACTTGTACAAGGTCAGATTAATTCGATGATCGGTTAAACGGCCCTGCGGAAAATTATACGTTCTGATGCGCTCAGAACGATCACCACTGCCCACTAAATTGCGACGTTCACTGGCTTGTGCTTGCGAGGCTTCATTGCGAGCAAAATCCATTAATCGCGCTTGCAACAATGACAATGCACGCGCTTTATTTTTATGCTGTGAACGCTCATCCTGACATTCAATCACCATGCCCGAGGGTAAATGCGTAATTCGAATGGCCGAATCGGTTTTGTTAACGTGCTGACCACCTGCGCCCGATGCTCTAAAGGTATCAATGCGTAAATCGGCTTTGTTAATGTCAATCTCTTCTACTGCATCGGCCTCAGGCATAACAGCAACAGTACAGGCAGAAGTATGCACTCTACCCTGCGATTCTGTTTCAGGCACGCGCTGAACACGATGCGCGCCCGATTCAAATTTAAGATGACCGTAAACATCCTTGCCACTTACGCGCGATATCACTTCTTTATAACCGCCATGCTCACCTTGGCGCTCATTCAATATTTCAATAGACCAACCACGCGTTTCTGCATAGCGAGAATACATACGAAATAAATCACCTGCAAAAATAGCCGCTTCATCTCCACCGGTACCCGCTCGCACCTCAAGAAAAACGTTATTTTTATCATTAGGATCGCGCGGCAATAACAAACGCTGCAATTCAGCCTCAAAGGTTTCAATACTTTTTTTACTGCTGGCCAAATCTTCTGATGCCATTTGCCGCATTTCAGGGTCGTCATCTTTAAGCAGGCTTTCTGCTTCTGCCAATTCTTCCAGAGCATTGCGATAATCTTGGAAGCATTTAACAACCGGCTCAATCTCTGCATATTCTTGCGAGAAGGCCCGAAACTTTTTTTGATCGGCAATAGTTTCTTGATCACTTAGCAATGCAGCCAGCTCGTCATAGCGCTCACTGATTACATCTAACTTCATTAACAAACTGTCTTTCATTTATGGCTATCTCTTAGGCAAGTTTATTAACGGCTCACTTATCTGTATCGCGAAAAACACCGTCAATCATTTTATGCTTTACTATTACTTTTAGGGTCATCAGATTGAGAGGGCACACCCTCTAAACCAAACAGTTTTTTTGCCGATTCCAACAACGCTTTATTATTAACACCGGCAGCGCTGCGCATTTCAACGGTTGGCTGATGCATAATTTTTTGAGTTAACGCTCGGGCTAGCGAAGTTAATGCATCTTCGGCTGACTTACCCGCTTGGAGCAACTGCAACGCACGCTCTAATTCTTCATCGCGCAAGGCTTCTATATTATTTCGGTACGACACCACTAAATCGGTTGCACCGCGGCTACGTCGCCAAAGCACAAACTCATTAACACCCGCATCAATAATTTCTGTCGCCTTATCGGCTTCAGCAACACGCAAGCGAACATTATGATCAATGATGTCACGCAAATCATCGACGGTATACAAATACACATCGGGTAAGTCGGCGACTTGTGGTTCAATATCACGCGGCACAGCAATATCCACCATAAAAATAGGTCGGCGCTTGCGCGATTTTAACGCCGCCTCTACTGCCCCTTTACCTAATACCGGTAACTGACTGGCTGTTGAGCTAATTACAATATCAAAATCACTTAGCGCTTCAGGCACTTCCGATAACATAATCGCCTTAGCATTAAGTCGCCCTGCCAACGTCTGTGCGCGATCCAATGTACGGTTCGCAACCACGACGTTTTTTGCGCCAGAGTTCATTAAATGCTGAGCAACAAGCTCAATCGTATCGCCCGCCCCCACTAACAAAACAGCAACCGACGAGAGATCAGCGAAAATACGCTGTGCCAAAGTCACAGCAGCAAACGCCACTGATACTGGATTCTCACCAATGGCAGTATCACTGCGGACTTTTTTAGCGATGGCAAAAACACGTTGAAATGCTGGCTCTAATTCAACACCTATCGCATTGAGTTGACGAGAAACAGCATAAGAGGATTTCATTTGACCAAAAATTTGTGGCTCGCCCAGTATCATCGAGTCTAAACCGCCAGCCACTCGAATTAAGTGCTTTAGTGCTGCTTGATTCTCATAAATGTAAACATGCTCACTAAACTGCTCAACTGGCAATGATTTAAACTGCCCTAACCAAGCAATAACGGCTTCGGCCTTATGCTCAGTGCTCACAATTAACTCGGTTCGATTGCAAGTAGAAACAATAACCGCCTCGGCTGTACACTCAATGTCAGACTCCGCATTAGCCGCTGACAACCAGGCCAGTAAGCTCGGTAACGCGGTATGCATCACATCCGGCGCAAACGCCAGCTGCTCTCGCAGCTCAACGTTAGCCGTTGAATGATTAATGCCAATAGCCAGTAGCCGCATAGATAACTCAGTAAGTAAGATAAGGTCGTGCTGATTCTTTATGATCTAGCCGCACATTTTAGCAATAACTCAGCACAATGTGGATGGTAATCATTGCCTTAATGAATAATGACTCTCGCCTAGATATGGGATTGTCTGGCAAACTATGCCATGATTAGACGCTATACTGATCAGCAGAAAAACGATTTTTAGTCATTTTTCTGCTAATACAGCGATTCAACTTCCGCGCCTAGCGTACATTCAAACGAAAAAATGAGATTTCCTTTGGTCACAGCGTTCAACAGAGCGGCTTTTACCGCAGCCTCACATCGTTTAATCACCCTTCTACTTATCGCTTTATCGCTAAGTAGCTGTTCGCTGATGACTCAATTAAAGGATACAACCGCTGCTGTACTTCATGATGAAGTCGATGGCACCGCAATTGAGTCCACAGACAATCCAATAACAGCACCGAATAAAGAAACAAGCGCTGCAGCAGTTATCCTCGACAGTGAATTAAAGGAAGCACCCACACGGCCCTTTTCGGAACAAACGCTGTATAACTTACTAATTGCTGAATTAGCCACCCACGAGCAAAACTTTCCACTCGCCATTGAAAAATACCTAATAGAAGCGCAAAGCACGCTCGATAGTGGTTTAGCATCGCATGCAACCCGCCTATCACTTTATGGCCGAGACATAAAAGCGGCGTTATCTTCTGCACAATTATGGCTACAAATTGAACCCGACAGTGAAAAAGCTGCCGCTATTTATGCCGATTTACTGACGCAGTCGGGCGAAGCGCTGCACGCACTCGATGTACTTGAATCACAATACAGCTATGGCCGTATGCCCAATTATGGCGTGCTTAGCCAAACCACATTGCCTGCAGCTAATCGCCAGCTTATTGCATTGCTAAATAGACTCGCACCACTCGCTGAGCAGCATCCCGACCATTCTGAACTCATTTTCACCTATGCTTTATTGCTGCAACAAAATGAACAATACAGCGAAGCGCTAGCCACCCTAGACACCGTTAAAGACCTGCAAGCCAACCTCTCGCAAGCCGCATTACTGAGAGCACAATTGCTTGAGAAGCTGTTCGACGCCAAAACGGCAGCAAAAAGCCTTAGCAAAGCCATTAAAAAACAGCCTGAGGAAAGAGCGCTGCGGCTTTACCGCGCCAAACTGCTTACCCGCTTTGATCTAGAGGCTGCCGAAAAAGCGTTTGCCTATTTGCTTGAAGACGCCCCCAACAATATCAATTTATTGTTTTCACATGCTGTCGTCGCGCACGAAAACAAACACTATGAAACAGCAAGACGCGGCTTTGAAACATTAATTTCCCATAATCAGCGCAATACTGTAAGCCACTACTACCTCGGTCAAATAGCCGAACAACAGGGTGAATCCAACGTAGCGATTGCTCGCTATCGGCAGGTGAAAGCAGGCAAATATTTTATGCCCGCCACACAGCGACTAATTAATCTGCAGGCCGAGCAAGGCCAGCTGCTAGAAGCTAGACGCTATTTAGCCTCACTGCGCATCGCCATTCCACTGCAAGCGCCGAATTTCTGGGCCTTAGAAGCCTCGCTACTTAAAGCTCATGGCCAAGCAGAAGAAGCCAGAGAGCTGCTTAACCTAGCGATTGAGCGCTTCCCTGAACAGCTATTACTGCGCCTTGAACGCGCACTCATGAGCGAACAATTGAATGACTTTGCCACCACAGAAAGTGATTTACGTTTTATTTTGTCTCGCGATCCTGACAACGTTACCGCCTTAAATGCACTGGGCTACTCACTAAGTAATCGAGTTGGCCGCTATAAAGAAGCGTTAGTTTTGGTTGAAAAAGCGTTTGCTTTGCGACCCGATGATCCCGCCATTATTGATAGCCTTGGCTGGGCACAATACCGTTTAGGGCAATTCGATACCGCAACAAAGCATTTAGAAAGTGCCTTTGAGCAATTCCCTGATGATGAAGTAGCCGCACATTTAATTGAAGTGTATTGGGTGAATAACGAAAAAAGTAAAGCGCGCAGTTTAATCCGACAATTTAAAAAGCAATCGAGTGATACACCTAAAGTCGATGAAGCTATTAATAGGCTCGGTATTTCATGGTAAACGCTCGCAACCGGGTTATAAAAATCCACAGCCTTTTTATTATGCTTTTTTGCACCCTGCTCGCTAGTTGTGCCAACCTTAATAGAAGCGCGTCATCCAACAACGGTATAAATGACGACCTAAGCGGCAGCGCCGCCGAATTACTTAACCGCCATTGGCAAGTAAATGGCAAACTCGCTATTCGGACGCTATCGTCCAGCGCAGCTAAGCCAACAGCACAGGCATTACGCTTTGACTGGCATCAGCAAGCTCAAAACTACAAGGTTACGCTTTCTGGCCCACTGGGGTTTGGACGCGTAACGGTGACGCAGCAGAATCAACGCATTTATTTATCTCAAGACAAAAACGCTATAGAAGCCAATGATATTGACCAGCTATTTGCCCAACAAACCGGCTGGGCGCTGCCAATATCTTATTTACGCTATTGGGCCCTAGGCCTACCCGCGCCTGAACAAGCGTTTACGCTTAATAAAAATAGCCAAGCTGAACTCGTCGGCTTTAAACAAGATGGCTGGCAAATCAACTATCCCGCTATTACGCTTGCGACGCCCTATCCGCTGCCCAGTAAAATGGTTGCGAGCAATAAGCACTTTAAATTGGTGATTGCGTTTAAGCATTGGCAGTTCCCGCTTACTCAGCCGGACTCTGGCTTGAACTCTGGCTTGAACTCTAGCTTAAACCCTGACTTGGACGATACACAGTGAAAGGCAGCTCCGTAGCGACTCATGACGCCCTAACGCTGCCATCACCGGCAAAGCTCAACCTATTCCTGCATATTACTGGCCGTCGCAGCGATGGCTACCATGAGCTACAAACCGCCTTTCAACTACTGGATTTCGGCGATAGCGTCGAAATTGATACTCGCAGCGATAATAAAATAGTATTGCTGGAATCATTAGAAGGCGTGCCCGACGAAGATAACATTGTGATACGCGCGGCCAAATTGCTGCAAAAGCAACAAACGGACAAAAATGCCTTGTTGGGCGCCAATATTAAAATTAACAAGCAGATTCCGATGGGTGGAGGTCTAGGTGGTGGCAGTTCAAATGCAGCCAGCACCTTATTAGGGCTTAATTATTTATGGAAAATGGGCCTATCGAAAGAGCAATTAGCCGAAATTGGGCTCAGTTTAGGTGCCGATGTCCCGGTTTTTATATATGGCCAAAATAGCTTCGGCGAGGGTATTGGAGAGCGTCTACAACCGTTAGTTTTACCAAAGTACTGGTTTACTGTCATAAAACCGCCCGTAAGTGTCCCAACAGCCGAAATTTTCTCGCACTCGCAATTGACACGCGACACTGTAACCATCAGAATAGCCGCCGTTTTTAAGCACCTGCAAACAGCTGATCTTGCCAAAGCATTACGCAATGATTGTGAAGCTATTGTTCGCAGAGAGTACCCAGAAATTAGTGAAGCGCTCGATTGGCTAAACGGATTGGGTACAGCCAGATTGACCGGCACAGGCGCCTGTATATTTGCCCGTTTCGCGTCAAAAGCTGAAGCAGAAGCTGTATTAGCAGCCATGCCAGCAAGTTACACAGGATTTATAGCACAGGGTACGGATCGATCGACCGCGCACCAAGCGTTAGAAATGATCAAAGAAAGACCGTAAACTGTTTAAAGAGTTAAGTTAAAAGTTTATTGGGGCGTCGCCAAGCGGCAAGGCACGGGGTTTTGATCTCCGCATTCGAAGGTTCGAATCCTTCCGCCCCAGCCATATTGAAAAAATAAGTAAGATCTAAAGTCTTGCTTAAGCTGGAAAAGAAACGAGATAGCGGAAGGATGAGAACCTGATAGAAGGTTCGAACAATGCGAAGCATTGTCATATGGGAGCGAAGCGACCATTATCCCGAAGGGACGAAGTAATCCTTCCGCCCCAGCCATATTTAAAAAATGAGTGAAGAGTAAGATTTCACTAATACATTTAGTAAAAAACATACACGAATAAAGCCAGCCCAATAGCGCATTTCTTATTTAATCAATTCCGGGGATCTCCAGTGTCTAAAAACCTGATGTTATTTAGCGGTAATGCCAACCCAGAATTAGCGGCAAAAGTTGCTGCCGAGCTCAGCTTAAAATTGGGCAATGCTGACGTTAAGAAGTTTAGCGATGGCGAAATCAACGTCGAAATTCTTGAGAACGTACGCGGTAAGGACGTCTTTATTGTTCAATCTACCTGCGCGCCAACTAACGACAACTTAATGGAATTGCTGGTATTGGTTGATGCTGTTAGACGCGCATCCGCTGTTCGCATTACCGCCGTTGTCCCTTACTTTGGCTACGCACGACAAGATCGTCGCGTTCGTTCAGCACGTGTGCCAATTACTGCAAAAGTAGTTGCCGACATGATGGTTCGCGTGGGTGTTGACCGCGTATTAACTGTCGACTTGCATGCAGAACAAATTCAGGGCTTCTTCGATTGCCCAGTAGATAATGTTTACGGCTCACCTATTCTACTAAAAGATATTGAAAAGCAGCGCTACCCAGATCTAATGGTTGTATCACCGGATGTTGGCGGTGTGGTAAGAGCGCGCGCTATAGCAAAACAGTTAGATACCGAGCTTGCGATTATCGATAAACGTCGCCCACAAGCGAACGTTGCTGAAGTAATGAACATTATCGGTGATGTATCGGGTAAAACATGCCTACTCGTTGATGATATCGTCGACACTGCCGGCACGCTTTGTACCGCTGCATCTGCATTAAAAGAACAAGGCGCTGAAAAAGTTATCGCCTATTGCACACACCCTGTTTTATCGGGTCCAGCCATTGATCGCATTAGCGCATCGAATCTTGATGAATTGGTCGTAACCGATACTATTCCATTGTCAGAAGCAGCTATAGCTAGCGGCCGCATCCGTCAATTATCAATGGCCAGCATGCTTGCTGAATCCATTAGACGTGTCAGCAATGAAGAATCGATTAGTGCGATGTTTAGATAGTCCGTTTTCGGCCCATCCAACTTCGTACTAATTATAACCGTCAGAACATTTTTTATATTATGTCTCTGACATTTAAAAACCCAACGAACCATCCGGTCGCAGGAACTCGTTGATAACAGACTGAGGTAATTATTATGTCTGAAGCATTTGTATTAGAAGCACAAAGTCGAAATGACGCAGGGAAAGGTTCGAGCCGCCGCCTACGTCGTCTTGAAAATAAAGTTCCAGCTATTGTTTATGGTGGCACTGCTGATCCTGTTAGCATTTCTTTAGAACACAATCCCTTTTGGCATCAATTGCAAAATGAAGCGTTCTTCTCGCACATCATTACTTTAAAAGTTGACGGTAAAGCACAAGACGTTTTATTAAAAGATTTACAACGTCATCCAGCTAAAGACATTATCATGCACGCTGACTTTTTGCGCGTAGATAAGAACCAAGCAATTGTCGTTCAAGTTCCGCTTCACTTTATCAATGAAGACAGCAGCACTGGCGTCAAAATGCAAGGTGGACGTGTATCCCACCAAGCTAACGAAATCGAAATCCGTTGTTTACCAGGCCTATTACCTGAGTATATCGAAGTTGATATGGCAGAAGTTGAAGTAGGTCAAACAGTGCATTTATCTGATGTTAAGCTACCTGAAGGCGTTGAAAGCGTTGCATTAAGTCATGGCGAAGAACATGATTTAGCGATTGCTAACATTGCAGTTGTTAAAGGCGGCTCTGATGAAGAAGAAGAAGAAAGCGAAGCTACTCCTGATGCTGAAGGTGATAGCGCAGAATCAAAAGACTAGACTCTGTCAGATGAAATCATCAGCCACTGTGCTGATGATTTCATCATTTCTTTTTAAATATCAGGCTAACGCTTTTACTTAGCTTTTAATACCGTTTTAGCGTCACCTAAGCAGCATGTTTTTTATTTCACTAATTCAACCCGACGCAGAGCCAATTTGGTTTGAGTGCATCGCATGAATGATATTACGCCAGTACGCTTAATTGTTGGGCTCGGCAATCCAGGTAACGAATACTCCCAGACACGTCACAACGCTGGCTTTTGGCTAGTAGATGAAGTGCTGCGTCGATTTTCTTCTGGCGTCACACTCACAGAAGAAAGCAAATTTCATGGTCATACCGGTCAAATATTAATTGGTAGTCAAATGTGTCGGCTGTTAATGCCCAATACTTTTATGAATCGTAGCGGCTTATCGGTGGCTTCATTAGCGAATTTTTATAAAATTGAACCCGAAGCCATATTAGTGGCGCACGATGAACTCGATATTGCGCCCGGCACCGTGAGATTAAAAGTAGGCGGCGGCCATGGCGGTCACAATGGCTTGCGCGACATTATTAGCAGCCTTGGCAATCAAAAACAATTTGGTCGCTTACGCATTGGTATTGGCCATCCAGGCAGCGCCAAACAAGTCAGTAATTTTGTATTAAAAAAAGCACCTGCCACCGAACATCAGTGGATAGAAGATAGCGTTAGAGAAGCGGCCTCCAACATGGAAGCCATTGTTAAAGGTGATTGGCAAAAAGTGATGAACCAAATGCACAGCTTTAACGCGGCAGACGAAACATAATAGTCTATTAGATCTCGCTGTTAATTTAACACAGTCGTCTCTTAGTCATAACAGCCCACAGGGCTAACAACAATTTTAGCGAGTCACAAAATATGGGATTTAACTGCGGCATTGTCGGCCTACCTAACGTCGGCAAATCGACACTTTTTAACGCCCTAACCAAAGCGGGAATTGATGCAGAAAACTTTCCTTTTTGCACCATAGAGCCTAACACTGGCATTGTGCCTGTACCCGATCCACGCATGGATAAACTTGCCGAATTTGTTAATCCAGAAAAAGTAATTGCCACTACCATGGAGTTTGTTGATATTGCGGGCCTTGTTGCCGGCGCATCAAAAGGCGAAGGTTTGGGCAACCAATTTTTAGGTAATATCCGCGAAACCGATGCCATTGCGCATGTGGTTCGCTGCTTTGATGATGAAAATGTTATTCACGTTGAAGGTACCATTGATCCTGCTGCTGATATTGAAGTCATTAACACTGAATTAGCGTTAGCCGATTTAGACAGCATAGAAAAAGCCTTACACCGCTACACCAAAGCTGCCAAAGGCCGTGATGGTGATGCAATTGTTATGCAGGCATTAATCGAAAAAATTCATCCGCATCTTGATCAGGCCTTACCGCTAAGATCATTTGAGTTAACAGAAGATGAGCTAACGCTGCTTAAGCCTTTGAGCCTGCTTACACTCAAACCCACCATGTACATTGCCAATGTTGATGAAGAAGGTTTTGAGAACAACCCTTATCTCGATAAAGTCCGAGAGATTGCCGCAAGTGAATCTGCAGTGGTCGTTTCTATATGCAACAAGCTTGAATCTGAGATTGCCGAACTTGAAGATGAAGAGCGTGCAGAGTTTTTAGAAGAGCTTGGCATGGAAGAAGCTGGCTTAGATCGCGTTATTCGCGCCGGATACGATCTGTTAGGGCTGCACACCTACTTCACAGCGGGCGTAAAAGAAGTACGTGCATGGACTATTCCGATTGCCTCAAAAGCGCCTCAGGCGGCCGGTAAGATCCACACAGACTTTGAGAAAGGCTTTATTCGTGCCGAAGTGATTGGCTATGATGATTATGTAGCCTGTAAAGGTGAGCAAGGTGCTAAAGATGCGGGTAAATGGCGCTTAGAAGGAAAGGAATATACGGTTTTAGACGGTGACGTTGTTCACTTTAGATTTAACGTATAAGGCAGGATTCAATAAAATGCCCAGAAAGGTCTACTGGGCTTGACAAAAAAGCGGTCAATCGGGAGAATGCGCCTCCCTCGACATAGCAGTAGCGTTGTTTAGGTATTGATAGAAATGGCAAGGTAGCTCAGCTGGTTAGAGCACATCACTCATAATGATGGGGTCGGCGGTTCGAATCCGCCCCTTGCTACCATTTTAAAACCTCCCAAGTGGAGGTTTTTTTATGGAAGCAAGGAAAAGGATGAGAACCGCCGAGGTTCGCAATATTGTGAAACAATATTCAACGAGCGACGTAGTCGCGAAGCCCCGAAGGGGATCAAACAGGCCTTAGCCTGATTGAGTTCATCCGCCCCTTGCTACCATTTAAAGAACCTCCCAAGTGGAGGTTTTTTTATGGGAGTAAGGAAAAGGATGAGAACCGTCACGGTTCGCAATATTCAGAATTTACAGAGAGCTAATCCGCAAACAAATTCCAACCGTGTCTCTAATTGAAATATATGATTAAACAGCATGATTCAAATTAGAACCACGATATTTTGAAACACTAATTTTAACAGTCACCTTCCGGTTTAAAGCGTTAGTTATCATCATCAATTTATCAATAGTAAAGCGAGTAAGCTCAGCATTGCGAATACGCGAAAAATCGCTGTAATTATATCCACTGACTTTTTCGGCCGCACGCACAGACAATTTCTCTTTATCAAGAATACGAACAATCTCAGCAGCCAGTAAAGCTTTGGTTTGTTTAACATCGGCATCTTTTTCGCCCATATCACGAAAAACATTTCCGCTGCCTTTAACTATTTCTAATTTTTCACTCATTTTAATTGAACCTTTAACTGCTTAATGCGACTTTTAATCAGGTTGATTTCTTCTTTTGGTGTTTTAATGCCTGACTTCGATTTCTTCTTGAACGCATGAACAATCCAAATATCTTCACCAATTTTTAAACCATAAACCGTGCGATAAGTATCTGTTTGAAAACGCCGCGTAATCTGAAAGACTCCGGTACCAAAGCCTCTTAAAGGTTTAATGCTGTCGGCATACTGACCATCGGCAACCATGGTCAAAACCGTTTCCATATTTTCACGAACAACCGTAGGAAATGTCAGAAAGTCCTTTTCCGCCGCTTTTATCCATGAAATTTTGCGTGTCAACCGCGTCACTGAGCCCTCCTTGAGCAACACTTGCAATGTTGGCAAATATACCAACACATGTCAAGCCAACAAACAATACCCTGCATCAGATATTAGAATGAGAAAATAACTTTGCTGATTACTTAGAATCACTTGTAGGGAGATATATTTTAAGCCTTAAAGCAATCAGCGTTACAGCAGACAGAATGTTTATTCGACAATACGCCTATCGCAGCACAGCAAATACCGCCCGCTGCACCGACACTGCCAAAATAGATACCCGCTGCCTCATAAGACATATAGCCATTAATTAACGACAAGGAAATTCCGGAAAATGCACACAGGACACCTAAAGCTGCGCCCAAATAACCAAGGTTGCGACCTTTTAACTTATAACTAGAAAAATCATTATCACTTTCAGTAATAATTAATTCATCAATATCAACTTCAAATACTGCAGCCAATGCACGCTTAGAATCTAAAGCGCATGCTCCCCTATTTTCTATTCGCTGGATTGTCCGCAGACTTAAACCCGAAACAGATGCGAGTTGATCTTGCGACCAGGATCGTTGGTTACGGAGCTGCTTGACTCGTTTAGAATTAATTTTCATTTCCATTTTTCAGCCCTCGTTATGACAATTATTAAACAACCATCATGGACGAAAACTTTCACCTCAACTGCGCCACTAATACGACAGCTTTACGACTTTATGGCGGCAATCAAACGACACAATAACTTCTGATTTCCATTAAGTGTTCTGACCACTTGAACGTAAAACTTGTTAACTACTCATTACCCCAAAATTTCCACCATTTCTTTCTATTCTCTTCTCTCGACGCCTTACCTTTATCTGAGCCTTTTTCAAGCTCCTTTTGCTCCTGCTCAGACTTTTTAGCGCTTTGCTTCTCAATACCTTTTAAC
>Ga0209196_1000736_pt1 | contig 25805 bp, 33 predicted proteins | sample COGITO_mtgs_1105_5_FD_184801 | JGI IMG/M metagenome (GOLD analysis project Ga0209196, IMG submission 184801) | Pelagic marine microbial communities from North Sea - COGITO_mtgs_110509 (SPAdes) (version 2) | ecosystem: Environmental > Aquatic > Marine > Epipelagic ... | reverse complement strand
CCCTTCTTTTGTTCTTGGTCTTGAAGTGTTTCTAATTCGCTTTTTTCGATATTCATAATTATAATTTAATAGTGTTAGATACAAATATATCTATTTGCTTTCTAATACCTTAATTCGTGCTTGTAATTCTTGAATTGCACCTACTAACAAAGGAACAAGTTTAGACTGGTCAATACCTTGATAATCCTCTACGCTTCTTGTTGCCATTACTGCTTCAGTAACTAATTCATCACCATCATAAACCGCAGGAGTCTTTTCATATTCCTCGTCTCTCATACCATCCTTTGTGCCTGTAATAGCTTCAGGTACTACTGACTGAACTTCGTGTGCTAAGAATCCATCTACTGTTGTGTCTGAATCTGCAATGAAGTTGAATCTGCTAGGCTTTAACTGAGCAACTCTGTCTAATGCTCCTGTCATCTCTACTACGTTTTCTTTTAGTCTGTAGTCTGAAGATGTGTTATAAGCAGTTGCAGAGCCTGATACACTTATCGAACCAACCTGAGTACCATCATTTCTAATTAATGCAATATTACCATCGCTTCCAGTTCTGTTTAATATTAAAGCTACATTGCTTGCTCTTGAAGCTGATATTATTCCAGCTTGTGAAAGCCTTATTCCATTTGTATTGTCATCATCTACTGTTTTTCCAACTAAAAGATTTCCTCCGCTAGTAATGCGCATTCTTTCTGTGCCTGAAGAACTATAAAATCCTAAAGTGCTTAAAGCAGATGTTCCAATAAATCCACCAACAGTTCCTGATTTTGATAACCTTAAAGTGTATTCATTTGAAGCATCAAAATAACTTCTACCTCCAACTACGTCAAGTTTAGCGTTTGCATCAGGAGTCGAAGTGCCTATTCCTATTGAACCTGTAGTAATTAAAGAAACGTCATTACTCATTGCTCCAATTGACATTGTTGCTGTGCCTGATGCAAATGAAGAGCCATTAACATTATTAATGCCTACTGCATCTCTAAAAGTATAAACTGAAGATGTAACAATAACACTATCAGTTGAAACTCTAAAAGCTCCACCAGTTAATCTTGTTTCACCATCAACGTGTAGTTTAGAAGCTGGAGCAGAAGTCCCAATTCCACAGTTGCCTCCACCATCTACTAATAATAATGTAGAATCAGCATTATCTGCAACTAAGAAAGAATCATCATTTGATGAATTACCAGCTTTGATTTTAACACCATCGCCTGTCCCACCATCGACTTCCAAAGGAAAAGAAGGTGTCGAAGTCCCAATTCCTACTTGTCCTAAAGAATCTATGTTTAATGGCGTAGCTCCACCTCCATAACCACCTAAACCTAAATAAGAACTACCATCAGCTAAAATATGATAATAGTCTCCCCCTGCAAAGTCTCCATTTACTCCATCTAAAAATATTGCAGCACCATTACTATATTCTTGTAATGTTATAGAACTTGAGCCATCTGTAACTTCAAACTTAGCTACAGGAGCAGAAGTCCCAATTCCTACGTTTAGACCTTCTTGAACCCACATTGCATCGCCTATATTCAACCTTGAAACTGCACCACCATCATTATAAACTCTAATAGTACCAAGTGGAGTAGCATCTTCAAATGCAAGTTTAGCACCTGCTTTAGCTGCAAATTCTTTAGTACTTCCTGAAATTAATACATCTCCTGCAAAAGTTGCGGTAGTACTATTGATTTGTAATTGTGTAGTTCCACTTGTTCTAAACAATAAATCATCTAACGAATTAATAATTATATTTTCATTAGCAGAGCTTTGTATTAATAAATTATCAGATGCATCATCTCCTATAAAATGGCTATCTCCAAATGTAATATTTCCTGCAAAAGTTGCGGATTTGTCATCTTTTAAGACAAAAACGTCAGCGTTATTTCCATCATTAACTTGAAAAGCTGCAGTAGACGAAGTAGTTCCTTGACCTTTTACCAATAATGTTCTAGTTGTCGCTGGTGTTACATTAATTCCTACATTTCCTGAGCTATTAATACGCATCCTTTCAGTATTATTTGTGCCAAATAGAATACCTAAATTATCATTATGCCAAACTGCTAAATCACCTCCTGATGATAAACCAAAGTCTCCACCAGTAGAAATGCTTGCTGCTCCATTTGTTACTCTTAATGAAGTTGCTGCGGCAGCACTATTATTTATTTGAAGTTGTCTTGTCGGAGCAGAAGTCCCAATTCCCCAATTTTCAGTACCAATAACACCTACCGCAGTATTATCTTTTCTTATCTCTATAACACTACCTTCTGATGTTCTTCTGTTAAAATAAGCGACATTATTACCATTTCTTGTGGCAGCAAATAAACCTGATTGTTCAGCTTGAACACCATCTTGAGATACTAAGTTAGATGTTTTTCCAACTAAAACATTCCCTGAGCTATCAATGCGCATTTTTTCTGAACCATTGTTCCAAAATCTTAGATTAGCATTTCCATTATTTACTATGAGAGCATCGTTGCCTGTAGAATAAAAATCAGCAGATGAAGTGTTTCCATTAGAACGAATTATTCCTTGAACATTAAGAGGTGTAGCTGGATTAGTTAAGCCAATTCCAACATCTCCAGCAGCAGTTATACGCATTCTTTCAGTGTTGTTAGTAGAAATTTTTAAATCTTTAACTCCATTAGAATTAATACCATTAGTGCCATTAGAGGATTGTAAAAATAATGCGCCTGATGTAGTTGCATCTTCTCTGTTAATTTTTATAAAAGCATTTGCCCCTGTATTTGTTACACTAATCCCTTGACTTGTGGTTTCAAACTTTTTAGCATTGTCGTAATAAAGCTCAGAAGCTCCGTTAGCAGTAAATACTGCCATATTTTCGGCTGTTGGACTTTCTATTTGAACACTTCCTGAGCCTTGTATATAAAGACTTCCAGTACCTGAATCTGTTATGTAACTATGATTTCCATCGTGATAAATTTCAAGGTCAGAGCTTGTGCCAAATTTTGCTTTAACATTATCATTGAATAACAAATCTCCTGTCAAAGTTCCACCAGCAAGAGGTAAGTATGGCCCACCTTCTCCACCACCACTTATGGATGTTATATTTCCACTTGCATCTGCTACTAATGTACCAGCTCCGTAAGCATTAAACTTAATAGCTCCAGCAGAGTCAATGCGCATTCTTTCGGTAATTCCTCCTGTTGCAAAAAGCATATTAGATTGACTTCTTATTGCTAAATCATTTATAACAGAACTGCCAATCATATCTCCATCAGTAGTTGCTACTTCAATACCAGCTTTAAATGATGTACTATTGTAGTATCTTAATGCTAAATTATCAGTTGCCTGAATATCAAGAAGTTTGGTTGGTGTCATTCCAATTCCAATATTAGAACCACTTTCTGTAATAATAGAATCAGTCAATGTAACTGAATTACCTGAGCCTGCCCACTTGCTTATCTTGCCTCCTGTTCCGTTACCATCTAGTACAGAACTATTGTCAACCTTCTCCCATTGGTCACTTGCTCCTTGCTCTACGAATACCGCCCAGTCTCCAACCTTCCAATCTGTGATTCCATCTAAGTCAGTTGAACCAGCTACAGATACAATATAAAAGTGTCCTGTCGTTCCTGTACCACTTGCTAGTGTCGGAGTGTTTGTGTCTGCGTTCCAAGTTCCCTGAAAGACCAAACCAGCAGGAATAGTTCCAACAACGTCTTGAACAAATGCAGTAGTCGCTACTTTAGTAGAGTCATCAGCAACCGCTTGACTTGTTGCAGTAACACCATCAGCAAGACTTGATGTAGCAGTTACAATTCCTGTTAAATCTCCTGTTACGTTTCCTGTAACATTACCGACAACTGCTCCTGTATGAGTACCAGCAGAATCGCCTGTTAAATCCCCTGTGACATTACCAGTAACATTACCAGTAACATCTCCTGTTAGATTTCCTGTTACGTTTCCTTGTAAGTCTCTTTGTACTGTAGAGGGTAAAGACAAAGACAAACCAGTACCTGAAGCTGTGGTTTCTATCTGATTAGCAGTTCCTGTAACTGCAAAAGTCTCTGAACTTAAAATTACTGCTCCTGTTCCTGTGTCTCCTGAGAAGTCTAAATCAGAAGCACCTACTTGAGCATCAACATAATCAGAAACTGCCTTAGAAGTAGGGATAGTGGTGTCATTCTTATTTGATGCAAGGGTAGCAGTAGAGTCAACAAAGTTCGTAATAGTGATTCCTGTGCCTGTGTCTTTTAAAGAACCCCATTCTAAAATAGCATTGACCTTAAAGTCTCCTTGATTATTTACGGACAACCCTAGAGATGTACCATTTCCATCGCTTAATAGCTTTAGAGTAGCCGTTGTGACAGCAGTTGTATCAAGTGTCTTAATTAGACCTGAATACGTTTCTGAGATTTTGGTATTAAATAGACTTGCCATAATTCTTTTTTTGTGTGTTTTTTTCTTTTTTCTTTAGGAATACTTCTAGCTTCTTGATATTATTTTGTTTAGGCTTATAACTCATAAAACCCAACCATTAAATGTTGCATCTTGTGATGGATAAATGTCTGAATCTGTGTTTTGATTGTACTTAGGAAATTGAGCTTGATTGAAAGACATATAATCTATGAATCTTCTTGAATACCATTCCGCATTTGTTCTTGCTTTTTCTACTAAGTAATCAACTTCGTTTTTATCTACGCTTACAGAATTTTCTGCGGTGTGTTTATATACTCCTCCGTTGCGAACTTGATATGCTGCAAAAGGAAAGTAATCTACCTGAGCAAACCAAATCAACATAGGCTGAATATAGTCAACAAGAAGCGTTTTAAACTTTTCATTAGCTGGTAAGTCTATGTCTGTTGGAATAAGTGCTTGTACCTCCTCATATAGCTCCGTACCCATATAGTTCTGTATGTGTATTTCTTGAGCCAGTTTAATAAATTGAATAAATTTGTCTGTGTTGATATTCCCATCCATTATGGAATTACGAACAAGGTCAGTACGATTTATAAATAATTTTGTAGCCATAGTTTCTATTTAGGGTATGCGCCTTGATTTGGCATATTTACGGGTGCAATCATTGAGTCTTTTGTGCCTCTTGGATTCTTAATATAACTTTTGGGAATAGTTCGTGTTTTCTTATAAGCATCAAGATTATCAGATGGCTCTGTGTTGCTTTCTAATCTATACAAAACCCTAACCCATTTGTGTCTGCAATAAATTCCACCTTTAAATTTGAATAAATCATAAGATTGTCCTTTGTGTCCAAGTTGCTTGTTGACACCATCTCTTGAAGCTCTATCAATATCCTCTAAACGATAAACAATACCATCACGAGATAAGCGCATCATATTAGAACAAAACTCTCTTTGTGTTTTGCTTGGTTTTCTTGAGCCAACAGCGTACTTATATCTAATCTTGTAATTCTTGCTATCTAAATAACTGAATGCACTTCCGTTGTTTTTAGAATAAATCTCGTCAGCTAACTTTCTTAAAAGACTCTTCTTTTCATTGATACAGATATTAGCCCAATCTTCATCAGATATATCTTCACCTTCATCAAGAACATCAACCTCAACCCATTCTTTACCTATTTTTTCACCCTCAAGTGAATTAAGCATTTCTTTACCTAAGTCATCAGATAATTCAGGTCTTTTTATGTCATTGTGTGTGGCACAAGGCATAAACCAAATAATACCATCTTCTTCGTGTTCGTGATATCCTTTACATCCTTTTTCTATAGCAGCAGCTTCAGCTTCTTCTTGTGTCTTGTAAACAGTTTCTCCATCAATTTCTTTTAGCTTGACATCTTCACTATTATTTATAGGAACACAATTAGGAACTTTCTTGCCATTCTTCATTTTCATTCCATATTGCTCATATCCATCGTAACAAGGCTTTTTTAACTCAGTCTCCATCTCAACACCAGTTTCCTCTTCGATGGTTTCCTTGTCTTGTACATCAGAATCTACCTCTGTGAACTCTAATGGTTGTAGAGTCGTGAAGTATAGATTTAAAGCGATATCATTGTATGCAAGTATTCTATCAAAGGAATCAATCAAAAGCTCCTGAAAAGGTCTAATAACTGTGTTATCCATCAAAAGAGATGCAGTCTTAATCTCTTCTGCATTGTTTCCTAATCCTGTTCCATCTTTTATACCTAATAGCATTGGGCTGACAATCCTGTGGGCTACCATTATCTTTTTAGAAGATTCGTCTGATAGGAATTGATATTGATTGTGCGCATCCGACAACTGAATAGGAGTAATATCTGCTGAGGCTTCTTTGTTGTCATTAAAAGCAAGAATAAATTTACCAGCATTAGAACTTCCTGAGAACTTTTGAGCAATCTTGTTTTCTATAAGTTGCCTTTCTTCTTGGTTAGGTGTTCCGTTATTAAAATTAATTAACATCGAAGGACTTAATCCGTTGAGAATATTATTCAAATGAAAATTAGAAATCTCTTCTTCTAGCTCTGCATATTGTAATCCGCCTTGATAGTCTACTGGTGAGTAATAATAGAATCCAGCTCTATATGGCTGAACGTACATTATCTCTATACTTTCCTTAGACATTCCAAACGCAGGTATTCTTTTAGGTTTGTCATTTGGCTTAATCTCTGTCCAGTCTTTAAAATAATAGTAAGCTGGAACAACCCCTTTTTCATCTGCCTTTTCAGCTCTTAATGTTTCAATCGGGAAGTGTTCTATTTGAGCAATGCTTTTTCTATCCTTAGAATAAATGATTTGAATAGCACATTGCCCCATTAGTTTTAAATCATAGCATAACTTTCTGACACAATCTTTATGAAACAAAGAAACCATCTGAGCATATTCATTTGGCTTTCTGTTTGAGTCTGTAGCGTTTAGACCTTTTCCATAAATAGCTTGAGATATACCATTAATTGCAGCGTTGTTTGTAGGGCTTCCGTTATATCTGTCTATAAGGAACTGAAAATAATTGTTATCTGCTCCATATTCTACCCACCCTTTGTTTTTTACTTCCTTAATCTCAGGACTTGTGTATGTGTTTAAATTAACAAACCCATACTCTGATGTTTTTGATGTAGCAAAGCCTGTTGTAAACTGACCTAATTCGTTTCTTTTTCTTTTATTCTTCATAGTGTTACAATATAGTCATTGTTACCTGATGTGCTTTGTGTGTATTGACCTTCATTTAATTGATAGTAATCATTCTCAAATTGCTCTATGTCTTGGTCTGTGCAGAAAATTCTGTCTTTATATATTACCCCTTTAAATCCCGCATCATCTTGCCACAAAACATCATAATTCTGCCATAGAGAATAGTTTAAGTTCCAAAAGTCATAAGCAGCATATAATTCTAAATCATAAAAATGCCCTTCAACTAAAGCAGGAGAAAATACATTGTTAAATGTGTAATAGTTTCCTGATATAGTAGCACTATTTACATCATATTCTACAGTAACATTTGTAGAATCATCACGAACAGACATCTTAAATACACTATCATATTGTCTAGGTATTACTTTAAGTGTTTGAGCAGTTGCTGATGTGGTTAATACAATCATACTTATATAACGAAAGAAATAGATGAATTTGTAAAAGTCTAAAGCAAAAAAAAACCCTACCGAAGTAGGGTCTTGATTTTAAATCAAAAAAAGCATCAAGCTCCTGTTGGTGTAATTTGAGTATCTGAAACTAAACTTGCAGGGAATACACCTGAATCAATAAAGTAAGGGGAAACTTCTTCCATTCCTTCCATTGTCAAAGTAAATCCTGATAAGTCTCCAGCAGCAGCACCAGTTACGATAGTGCCACCAGTTAAGTCCATACCATTCTCATATCCACATAAGAATTGATTACCATAGTAATCTTCAACTACCATTTGGGGTCTACCAGCAGCTAAAAGTTGAACCTCAGCTCTAGTTCCAGCATCTAAATAAGGTAGAGTCAAATTAAGTGTTTGTGTGTAAAAAGTTGTTCCATTATCTCTTGAGCTAGTTATTGTAGTCTCAAGGCTAGAATTTCCTTTTACATCGTATTGAAAAAACAATGTAGAGCCAGTCATTGTAATAGCACTTATTGTTTGGTCAGCATCTATAGTTGTAGATGCTATATCTCCGTAGTTACAGAAATAAACTGCTTTAATCCCTCCGAAGGCTGATTTACAAGGAACTTTTCTCCCTGATGTTATTGCGCAAGCCATAGTTTATATATTTTTTAAAAAAAAAGGGTAGGTAGTAAAATCCACCTACCCCTTCTTATGTTATTATTAATATTATGCGTAAAGAACGATGTCTTCAGCAACTCCGAACTGTACGCCAGCAGTATATCGCATAACCATACGAACATTCTGTGAACCATCTAAATCTTGCATATCAAGAACTCGAACTTCCTGAGTGTCATTAAGCAATCCTGTGCCGAAGTACAAGTTGCTTCTTTGAGCAGCTACCATTTTGTTAGCAGACATTCCTGGGCAAACAAAGATTTTAACTCCGTTAACAGTCAAACTTCCGTTGTTCCACCATTGTGTTCCCATATTGTTTACACCATTAGCTCCAAGACCATTAGCAACAAATCCTCCTAATGCTTGAACATAGAACTTAGCAGCGGCTGAACCAACGTAGATAAACAAATCTTCCTTACCATATAAGGCAGAAGGAATTGCATCAACAACTTTTCCTAATTCAGCAATGATGTTTGCAGCATCAAGACCTCCTGCAACAGCAGCAACATCTACAACTCCAGCATCAGCAGCTAACAACTTCTCAAATCCATCATAAGCGTTATTTGCAGCAGCAGCAGTATCCCCTTGCCAAAGATTCAACTCATTTGATTGAGCAACTTCAGCAGCAACGTGAGCTAACATAAAGTCAGAGAACTTAGGAGGTAATGTTTGTGCCAACCCAAAGCCCATTGATTGAGCTTCCCAATCGCTAATGAAGTCTTTCTTACAAAGTTGTAAGTTGACCTGTAGCTCTGTAGGTTGCAAAATTCTCTCTGTAAGTGTTACAGTAGAGGTTGGTGTGAAGTCACAAGATGCAGCAGATACTAATTCAGTAGTAGCTAACTTCTTGATTACTTCTTTATAAGAGATATTACCTTTAATTGTAAGTCCACCGTCATCGATAGTCGAAGCCGAAAGAAGTGCAGCAGCAATATATTCACCAGCAAATTGACCAGCATATGTAGTGGTAATATTTGTAGTGGTAGCGAGATTTACTTTTTCTAAACTCATTTTTATTTATTTAATTTATTTAATACTCTATCGAGCGTTGTCCTTACTTTACTTTGAGCAAAAACCTTTTGTTCTACTTGCGCAGATTCTGCTTCAGGGCTGTGCTTAATTGGCTCAGCGGCTGGTGCAGATAATTCTTCTTTGATATTCTTAGAAAGCTCAACGTCATCATCTGACATTTCCTCTTTAGGGGAAACCATAGCTTTGATTTCTTCAATCATAGATTTCATTTCCTCAACAGCAGAAGATAACTCCTCTTTTGTTGCGTATGCCATCTCTTCTTTTTCATCAGCTAAGTCAGAAGTGATTTCTTCACCTTCCTCATCTTCTTTTGCAGGAACTTCATCAGACACCTCTCGGACATCAGCAATAATCCCCTCCTCTTCTACAACTACCAAACGACCATCTTCAAGTAGATATTCGCCAACAGGCATTGCAACTCGCTCATCATCAGTTTTAATGAAAAGCTCTTTTCCTTTCTCAAATGATTCAGCTTCTACAACTGTGCCATTCTCGAGCTTCATTTCTTCAAGTTTGACCTCGATGTTTAGAAGCGTTTTGATATTATTTATCATTTCACTTGATTTCATAACTATATAACGATGTTTAAATTAAAATTTGCATTTTCAGTCTGTCCTTGTGATATTCCCTATGCCTTGAGCCATTATATCTCCTGTACAACATTTTTTTGAATAAGTGTTTGTATCTCTGCATAGACAAGCTCTTGAAGCTCCTCTTGGTGATGAATGGCTAGGTATATAGTTTGTGTTTTTTTTATTCATCTGTTAAAACTTTTTTTATCAAAGAAAGTAATTCATCTGCTTCTACTTCCGAAGATGCTTTAATGTCTTTATCAGACTTTTCCATTTTGTCTGCAAAATAACCTTCAATAGAAAAACCCCTAACTTTATCTGTCTTAACGTATTCATTCCATATTTCATCATTGTCTACTTTTACTGCACCCATCCAAGTCCCAACAGGCACATTCATTCCATACTTTCTTGACTTGTCGTGAACGTCATCTTCGACTAACCAACTTTCAACAAGAGTAAGACCTTGTAAAGCACTTGCGTGTTCTAAAGTAGAATTACCTTGATAGCCATTTTTTAAATATAACTGAGAAGCCTTTGCAATTGTATCTTTTGAGAAATATATATAATACTCATCATCTCCGTTTTTTCGGTAGATAGGCTTGTTTGGTACAAGCAAAGCACCCATTAGTATTTTCTTTTCCTTAGAAACTTCTGCCAATTTTATTTCATCAGAATTTAATGCTACAAAATCCTCTTGTATTGCTGGACTTTCTACAATAGAGATAGCATCAATGCCCATCATCTCTTGTGCCTCGTCTAATATTAATTCAACTATTTTCATATTTATATAACGATTAGATTATTGTTTTTTGTATTTATAAACTAGCTCCCTCTATGATGTTACGTTCTAGGCTTTGTCCTGTTGTTACATCTGATGCAACTACATAAGCTCTAAAAGGACTTTGATTTTGTCCTGATATAGCATCTGCTAATTGATTAGTCCCTGTTTGACCTACTATATTAAAATTAGGAGAACCACTACCAACCGCAGGTCTGCCTCCAGAAGAACTTAGCAAAGAAGGGGGAGTAGGGGGTGAACCTCCAGCCTTTAAACCACTTAACGCTTTTGTTGTGGCTGCAATATTTGTAGCAATTCCAAGAGCTGCGGTTATGTTGTTTGCAGCAATAACAGGAGCAGCTGAAATACCTGAAGTTAATATGGCTTGTGGAGTAGCTAAAGCTCCAGCATTTGCAGCTTGAGTAGATATAACAGTTCTTGCAATACCAACTGCACTTTCACCAATAATAGCAGCAGCTTGAACCGCTTTATTTTTTCCAGCTATTTGACCTAGCAAAGCAAATCCTTGACTTATATTATTTAAGTTTGCTTGTTGAACTTGTTTTTTTTGTTCAGCCACTAATTTTGCAATCCTAATTTCTTCATCCGCAGTTTTTTTGACATTTTCTAATCTTTTCTTTTCTGCTTCAGCGGCTTGATCATCTAATATTTTTTGATCAGCAGATTTTTTATCTTCTATTGCTTTTATTCCAGCAGCTTCTTCTGCCCTTAATGCAATTGTTTGAGATGTAACCTCTTTTTGCTTTGTTAATTTAGCTGTTTCTAGATTAATTAAATCAGCCCTTAATTGTGCTTCTTCTTCTAAATCTTCTGCTGTCGATTTACTCAAAGAATTTTCTTTTACTTTAGCATCTAATCTAGCTTGAGCAAGAGCAAGTTCTTGATTTGTTATTTTTTCCTCTATTTTTCCTGCCTCTTGCAAAAAACCTATTCTTTCTTCAACAGAAAACTTTTCTTTATTTACAGCATTTTCAAGTGCAGCAGCTCTATCTCTATTAGCTTTTGCTCTTTCCACTAATAAAGCTCTTTCTTGTTTAGCAATCTTAGCTCTTGTGTTAGATATTTTTACAGATTCTTTTATTTCTTTTTTGGTTTCTTCTGTAAAATTCTTTACACCATCAGTAGCATCACTAACTCTGTTTTTAAATTCATCATAAGCCTGACCAGCTCCTTTTAAATCTCCTTGAGCTAACCTCAATAATGCTTTACCAGCAGACATAATTCCCATTCCTAAATCAGATAAAATGTCAACTACGTTACCAGTTACAACGGAAATAATTCCCATTAATTTAGCAAACTTGTTTTGACCTTCTTCTGAAGAAGTAAATGCAGCAGCTAAACTTCCAACAGCAATTACAAAAGCTCCAAGTCCTGTTGCAATTAAAGCACCTCTCATTGTTTTAAGACCTCCAATAAAACTCTTGACTCCTTTTACTGCACCTTTAAAACCTGAAACCATTCCGCCTGTTGCTTTATCTGCAGCAGCTTCAACACCTGAAATATCAGTTCCTGTTTCTTTTATTTCTTTGTTTAAATCTTCTACATTTTCTTGAGCATCAGCCGTATTGACTTTCATCTCATATTCTTTGACTATTGCCATTTTATTTCTGTTTTAATTTGCTTATATGCGGACTTGAGGGTTTTGGGTAATGCGTTTTTGCCTTGTGCTATCCTGATATTCTCAGTTTCGCCCTTAGCTATTTTTAAAAGGTCTAGTATATTTTTAATCATTGTACGTTATTTAAAAGTTCTAAAGAGCTTTTTCCATTAGTCAAATCTGTTGTAATACTATTTATCTTATAAGATTGTTGTCCTATGGTCATATAATCGTTCATCTGAAGGTCATAGAGGACTTTTAAAGGCATAAAAGCAGAAACCTTTGTAATTCTACGTCTTGCGCTAAATACATCTCTTATATACGTTTTGTATTCTTCTTCAAATAAAGTGCCTGTAAATGTAGAATCTCCTGTGTATTCATTAATCTCTAAAGAATAGTTTAAATTCTTTGTACTTGTGCTTGAGGAAAGCGACAACGAATTAGATGGTATAATATATGCGTTTTCTGAAGCTCCTGCATTTGAAGCTGACTTTAAGTATATAGGAGTAACAGGATTTGGAGGTTGTGCGGTTGCATTAACTGCATAGAAAATTAAAGGCTCACCAAAGTAAGGTTGCTGATTACTGTCTACAAAAAAACCATATTGAATAGTAGTAGAACCAAAAACAACTGGCGATGCGTTTTGGTCTGATAACCTTTCAAACATCATATGTTCAAATGGAGCTTCTAAAATGTATTCTTTATTTGGTGCATCAAAATCTTGACCATCTTGTGTATATCTTAACTCACCCCATCCAATGTTATTTGATTCTCCATATTGATTTGCTAAAAAAGTTTTTGTGCCTTTGTATTTAAAGTTTATTTGTCTAAATGGTAGGGCAACATCTACTGTGCTTTTAGTTATGTCTAAATATTTATTAATGTCAAAATTACCTCCACTAGAATTGTTTACTCTGTCGGCATAGTAACTGTCTAAAGTCCTGACAACAATTGTTCCTGAACCATCTACATAAGCTGTTAGATTAAACATTTTAAATAGTCCTGTAATGAAATCAATAATCCTCATCTCAGGTATTTGTTGAGCTATAACAAAGTACAATTCTGAGCTTAATGAATCTATAACATTGCTATTTGTTAATACGTTTGTAAAAGGAACTTGAGGACTTGTATCTGTGTCTCCTGTAAAAGTAAATTCTATATTTCCTTGTGTAAATTCTAAAGTTTCTGCTGAATTTAATTCTATAGTGTATGTCCCACTTGGAAACAACTGGGTTAAAGTAAATACATCTTCTTGGTTAAATTTCTCAAAATAAGTTTGTCCATTCCTTAGTATTCTAATATCATATTTAACATCAGCTTGCTCAGGGGTTATGCTTAAAGCACCCTCAATTATACCCTTAAAAGCTAAAGTTGTGTCTATTATAATATTAGCTCCTGCTCTACCTATTATTGTGCCTCCTGTATTTGCTTGTGACCAAGCATCAACTTGAACCCAATTTGTAGTTGTTTGTTCTTCAGGTGCAACAGTTCCACTTTTTCTATGTAGCCACATATAAAGATTATAGAAAGTAGAATTGGTAGTGCTAAAGAAATCCGTAGAAAAGTCTATTGATGGATATGTTGTTTCTATCGCTTGTATTATCTCATATAAGCGAATAGCATATTTTAAATCAGACCATAAAACTCCATTTGTTGCGTTAGTGCTATGGTAGTATAAATTACCAGCGGTATTGTGAGCAGAACTATGTGAATTATAAAATAGCCTTTGTGTATGTGTTATTAATGGAGCTATAATGCTTTGCAAACCATTAGTCATTTTAGACTCAATGTTTGTGTAGTTGTATTCTAAGTTTAAACTATTAGGAAATGTCAATGATGACAACTCAGATTCTCCAAGAATGTCCTTTAGGTTTATTGTATTACCAAAAAAAGTAATCTTGTAAGCGTATGGTAGGTTTTTCTTTAACTCCACCCCTGTTAGTTGTATGAATCCAGTTTTAAAAGGTATAAAGTTTAACTCAATAGAAGCAGATGCTTTTTGTCTTGCATCAAATCCATTAGCTATGTTAAAATTATAGTAGTGTTTGAATATCTTGTTGTTTGAACTACTAGCTGGTACAGTAAAAGGTTGAGTGAACTCTGTAAATACTTTCTCTATGTCTTTAATGTTCTGAATTGATTGAGTCATAGAAACAGTCTCATCCGCAAATAAGTCTATTCTTTCACCTCCTATATAAAGCTGTAACTTCTGCATTATCTGACGTTGTTTATGTAGTCAAAGGCATCCTCAAATTCTACTGTGTATTCAATTAGCTTATCGTTTAGAGATGTCTTATAAACTAAATCAGAACTCTTAACCATTACAGGCACAACCTCTACTCCTGAACCTGATGTGCTTGGTCTAGTCATCCACACATAGCTTGACAATAACAATTCCTCAAACATACAATTAGCAGCTTCAGGGTAATATCCTGAATTGAAAACATTACTTTGTGTTCCTTCTGTATTGAAGTGCTTTTTAGAAGCAGAATTTACATCATAGGTCACAGCTCCTGTTGTGTTTATGATATTCCTTTGGAAACTTTCTGTTGTTCTGTTTAATGTTTTAACTTGCTTTAAAAAGAAATAAATATCTTGAAGCATTCCGTATTTATTAACAAAGGTGAACTTGTTTCCTGTCCCATACTTTGAGCAATCAATTCTATTTATTTTTAATATTTGAGTAATATCTCCTTCACCACCTATTTCAACTTCTGTAGTTGTGTAATCTTCATAAGTTAATTCATAATCTTGACCATTTCCTTTCATATAAGGAGCTTTCCCAGCAACCCCCACAGGAACAAATATTTGACTTGTTCCAGCACTATTTTTAGAACATACTAACCAAGCAGGAGCAGTTCGTGATGGAAATGGTATTGCAGGATTTGCGCCTTCCATAAATGTACCAAAGCCATCCACAGCCTTTACATCTGTGCTTGAAATTAATGACTTTGTTCCTGTTCCATTTACTCCTGTGTATGATGACAAAACAAGCGTTATAGATAATTCTTGTATTGTATATAGCCCATTGAAAGATGTAGTAAAATAATCTCTAGCAAGTTCCGCATATTCAAAGACAACATTTGTTCCTGCTGATGCGTTTTTTATTAGTGTATATCGTAATGTTCCACCTATAGATATAGCTAACTCAGTAGATAATGAACCTACTGGAGCAGATACATTTATATATTGTGGACTTCTAAGTGCTTTCTGTGACATTGTGTTTTATTTTAGTCGTTTAAACCTAAGTTGTTTTCAGTATCGGAAACGAAGGCCATCAATAAGTTGTTTGAGAATTTTTCTAGTCCAGCATCAAAAGGCTTAGAAAAAAACATATTAGCTTTCAGTCCTTTATTGTATATGCTGTTTACAATAATATACCTCATAGATTTATAACTCATAAATTTTCCTTGCTTGTCTCTCCATTGAAACCTTTTTTTAAGTAACCATTTATCTATCCCTTTAGTTAAACCACCTTTTGGGCCCCTACCTGAACCATATTGAAATTTAGATAAGGCTCTACTGGTTTCGGGGTATGTTGATGTTTTTCCTTTAACTCCTTTATCTACAAATTGACCATAGTTTTCCATAAAGAAGTCAACAAAAAGTTCTTCATTGTCAAATCCTTGTTTGCTTGTTAAAGAATTATATAAATCCCCTCCTCCTTTGTTGTCTTTTGTAAGGTTTGCTTTGGCTTGTTGTATTACATAACTAGCATATCTCTTCAAGACCTTCTCCATAAAAGGGTATTCAGATTTAGCCATCAGCAAATATATATATCGTTGTAAATCATTACATCCATTGTAGCTGTCCAACCTGCTAACTCGTTTTCAAATCTATCATAAAAAGGCTCGCAAGTAGGGTTCCCATCAAGCTGATATTTTTCTGTAAACAACTGCCCCATTCTCAATACTTGAATAAGCTTATTTAATACGCTTAGTTGTGTGTTTAAAATGTCTTGATGGTTATTGTTGCCTGTAAACCTATCGTATGTCTCATCCTTTGATTGGTCTACCATATCCATAGCCAAAACTGAAATATTGAATCTAAGCACTTGTTCTTCGTCTGTAACACTATTAATAATAATATGACACATAGGGAATATATCCTGCTTGTTTAGGTTAACCTGAGAAAGCTCCCCTGTTGTTACTGTGTTTACATTTATGTCATTTAGCAACTGAGTCTTTATGGTTTCTGTTAATTGATAAAACCCCCTTATTGCTTGATTATCATTATTGCTCATTTTATTTTGCTTTTAATTTGGTCTGCTTCCAATTGGTTTTTGTCTTTTATAAATGATAACATCATAAAGCATTGGTGTACATTTAATTTTGTGATATGTTCAAATCTTGTAATATCGCCTTGAGCGAGTCCATATATTGATTGATACCATCCCCATTTATCTCCGAAGCTAGAAACTCTGTCAAGTCTAACTCCTGTTTGTTCTCCAAATAGCTCATCATAGTTTGCGACAAGTCTAGTCCTAAATTCCACAAAAAAAAAATTGAACTTAGCACCGCATCCATTGGCATATCTAGAACATCTTTGTATCCTTCCACTTCATATTGTTTAATAGAATACTTGTTTTTTAATTTGTGTTCAATTGGCCTGTATAATACATTCATCGTTCTTTCCATATTATCCCAGTCTCCTATATATGTGTCTAGGTCAATATATTCTCCTAGAGATAAATCATCAAGAGAAGGGTGAAAACCATATTCAATATCTTTAATTTTAAACCTTTCAACTAACTTTGGTTTGCCATCAAACATCTTTGTTAGCAAAGAGCCTATTTCGTTTGTGTCATTGTACTTTAATTGCATAACACTATTCAAAGGAATATCACAAAATATCTCAATCATCTTAGCCTGAAGAAAATTCTCATCATCATTGTTTTCTTGTATTTTAAGAAACTTCTTGTATTGAGATAGCTTAATGTCCCCTAGTGATGTTGGTATGTTGACTTTAATCTTCATATATATATAACGTAATTTTTAGACTTATTTTCTTTGAACTAATTTAATAAAAAAGGGCGGACATTTCTGCCCACCCAAATCGCCTAACCAAAAGCAACTAAACTATAATTTGTTTCTCTTATTTAATTCTTCAATATAGATTTGGTTTTCCAGTTCCATCTCTAAATGGTGTATGGCTTTAGCTATGTCCTGAGTAATTGGATTGTCAGGTTTCTTACCAGCTCTCATAATATAGGTGAGTGCAGTTCCTAAGTTGTAGTTGTCATCTTGAAAGTCCCATACTACGTTCTTAGCTTCTATCTTCATATACTTGCCTAGATAATACTTTGGTGACTTTTTCATCTGTCAGAAGCTTCTTGACAAGCACTAGAGCAAACACCCCATTCTTGTTCTATTCGTGTTCCGCATTCTGAACATTCCCCTTCATAATCTACTAGGTAAGGATTGCCTTCGTCTATATAGCTCATACTTGATAAGTGTTAAATATTTCTTGAATCTCTTTAATTTTTAACTTGGTTAAGTTAGTCATATATTTTGCATCTGAGACAGCCATTCTACCATCTTGTTCTTCTACTCGCAATTTAGCAACATAAGTTGTTATCTCCCAAAAAGCTTCAATGACCGCTGTCAGTTCTTTGTTGTTTGGTTTGGCTTTGCTCCACTTGTCTAATAACTCAAGAATCATCTTGGTATTACTGTTGTATAATAAATCATCTGTGTCTTTCATATTTCAAATATAAAAAAATTAAGACCTAATTATGTCTAGGTCTAATTCTCTTGCTACATAATTGATATGTTTGGAAGTGGTAACTGACCACCAACCCAATACGATTAGTTTGTCATTTACTATAGTTGCTACGTTTGTATTATAGCTATATACATTGTTTCCTTGTATATGTAGGTTCTGTTTGTATTTGTCTAAGTGTATCATAAGTTAAAAAGGTATTTAAGCAAGGCTGTCCCTGCAAATGGAAATAAAGCGAAAGCAATAATTAACGAAAACCCAAAGGCATATGCTTTGTAATCTTCTAATGTTCTAGGTCTTTTCATAATTGCTGTGGTTAGTATTTGTTTTTGTTATTACAAATATATAACTATTTAGCTTATAAACAAAATATTTTAAAACTATTTTATAGCGTACTTCCCAAAGTTAGGTCTAGACAGTAAAGAATAAGTTGCATATCTACAAGGGTCTATTATATGGTTGTGTTTATCTTCAGGAGTATTTATGAGCTTACCAGTTCTGTCTTCCTGCCATTTGTAATTTCTAAACTCTGATATAGCATTTTCTGAAGATGACAGTATATGAATCTTGTATCTCTTTAATAAATCAATTCCTGCATTTACTGAATCTTTTCCTTTTAAGCTGGGTTGTATTGTGTGTCCCATTCTCCTCAACTCATCAATCAATCTTGGTTCAGCACTATCAGCGTATATAGGTTTTCTTTCTAATTGCTCTTTCTTTAAAAAATTATTTATGTCTGCTGTTGTCATTTGAGTTCTGTACAAATGTTCTTTCACATATAGGTCGTGTTCTTTTATGTATATTGAAACTAAGGTTGATGGGTCATTAGTGTACCCGAAGTCCATACCATACGCCACAAGGTTTGCGGTAGGTGGTATAGAACTACATTCTTCATATCTAAATATTGTGCTTCTACTTGCTGACCTTTCCCCCAGTCCATATATTTGCCAATATTGTTCGTCTGTATATTTAAGTCTTTCAATTTCAGACCTTATTGAATCTTCTAAAAAAGGATTGTCTAGGTAGGTTGTTTTAAAGAATGCACAATCATCTCTAGTAATTACCTTGTCATATATCCAATGGTATTCGTCTGATGGATTAAAGTCAATAATAATCTTTTCCTGTGTTCTAAATATAAGTTGTTGCCAGTCCTCCCAAAACAATTCATTACCCTCATTTATAAAAAGCAAATCTCTTTTTCTTCCTCTAATCTTTTGTGACTGGTCAAGTGATGTGAACTCTATTAAATTTCCAAATAGGTTGTATTCAGAATTTGACTTGTTATGGTACTCTTCTCTATAAAGGTCATTCTCTCTAAGGATTGTAAGAAAGTCTCTTAGAACAGTTGAACGAAGACTAGGGAATGTCTTTCTGCATATTGTTATAATCTTTCCCTGTTGACTAGTGCAATACTTAAATATTATGTATAAGAGTATATTGTAAGTCTTACCTGAACGAGTACCTCCTTGCTCAACAATAATCTTCTTATCACTATTGACTAAATGCTTGTAGACTATATTAGTCTGAATCTTCGGTTTTGTCAATTATTTCTATTTGAAAATTAGTAGGCATACCTTCTGCTCCTGTTATTTCTTGCCTTTCAATATACCCTCTTTTTTTACCTTTTGTCTTTAAATAAAATATTGTAGCTGCTGTTGAATTATCTGATATCTGTTTGTGTAATTGACTCTCCGCAAAGTCTAAAGCTATATTATCTATATCTTTCACTTGTTCAGCAAAATATTCATCCTCTTTAAGCCACTTATAAAATGTGCTTCTAGGTACATCTGCTTTCTTACAAGCAACAGTTACAACACCTAAACTTTGTTCCAAAGCTTGTAACATCGATTCTTTTTTTATGTGTCTACTTTTGTTCATAATTTCTTAAATGCTTTTAACGGATAAAAAATTAAACTATTACGATATCCGCCTTCGTGAATGGGTGTGATTGGCGTTACAGCGTGAACATTCTTCCAAGCTGGATAAACAAGTATAGAATTATCTTGCTGCCCAAATGTCGCTCCATAGTCAGGAACGTACAAATCACCTCCTTTAGAATTTTTCTTCTTACATATTATGACATTTACCGAACCTTGTATGTTACCATTATCTTTATGAAATGGAGCAGATATATTGTAATTAGATATTGAGCTAGTAAAAAGGTTTCCAAATCTCCACTTGCTATCTATTTCTTGTAATAGCTTTAACTGTTTGTCATATTGTTTAGGTAGCAGTTCTTGAATTAACTTCTCACTTTCTTTGGCTAACAACAACATTGCTTTAATAAAATTTTGAGCAGTTTTTACTGAATGAACTGATGAGCGTGAAGGATAAGGTCTAAGCATATGAGGTCTCGGAGGTGTTGAACCTAGTATTGTTGATAATTGAGACACACCAAATTGAGCTGCCTCTTTGTATGACATCCCCTCTTTTACCTTTGAAACAGTATCTGACCTGTTCATCTTTTGTTTCGGAACATTTTTTGTTCTAAACTCAGCGTTTGCAAGGTTAGCCAGTTTACACATCTTGTCAGGCATCTTATTTAAATAGAAACCAATTGCTTGACCATCAGAGTATAGTATACAGTTTTCTGTTAAATTAGGTTCTATATACTCACAGACTTTGCCAATTTTTCGGCTGTGCTCTACTTTAATTAAATCTATTATTTTCATCTTGCTATATGTATATGACTACCTTTAGGTTCATTTGGCTTGTCTTTTATTTTAACATTTTTTGGAAATAGATTTTTCATTAAAGAAACATCTTTTAGTTTATCATTTATCCTATCTTTTAAACTTCCAAGCCCACCTTTCTCATATCTTTTAAAATATAAAAAAGTGTAATTTAAAACGAGGTTGCCTCCATATTTATTTAAGTGATAAGCTGTAGCATAATAATCGGGAATGGTATTTATTTTCTCGTGAAAAGTAAAGTTTGTTTTTTTAATCGCAAAACATCTCCCATCAACTAATCCAAATTTTGAATATTTTTTCTTTGCATAAAAAGGGTTTCCAGTACAATTTAATCCAACAAGTTTAACACCCATCTTATCGCATTTTTGTAATATATTTATAAGCTCATTTAAAGAATAATTTATATCACATTCAACAAATTTATTATCTTTTAACTTTTTAGCTCCTATTAAATCATCACTCATAAAAATGCCCCATTCATCTTGTTCTAATAGAGATAGTCCATAATTGAAGTTGTTTTGTATTCCTTTCGGTTGTTTGGATTCAATAAGTTTACCCTTACTTCCTATACAAGTAAATTTATCTTTATTGTTGTGACACAAAACAATATGTTCTTTTGATATTAGTTTTGAAGTCGTAGCGTTTTTAAACCTATCATAATACATTAAAAATATTTTCATACTTTATTCTTTTCGTTTTTTAGGTGTTCTATAATCATAGACCCAATGTAAGCACCACTATCTCTCCAAAACTTAACTAACTCTTGAGCCTCTTCATAATCTTCTGCTTCAAACTCTATCTGTATAGCTTTCTTTACCCCATCGGTCATATCGTTTAACTCGGTTGACAAATCTTCGTCATCCAATATAGAGTAATCCACCTCTTGTTCGGGCTGCCAAACATCTAAACCCCATTCTTTTAACTCTTCAGGCTTCCAAGTGTTTGCAAGTATATCCCAATCCCATTCTCCAAAGCCAACATTATCTTTAATAACAAACTGCTCCATTTGTTTTTCAGTAAGATTATCAGCTTTTATAATCCAAACATCTTTAAGCCCAAGCTCCTTACAAGCGTTGTATCGCATATTACCACCAAGTATTCCATATTCGTTATTTACAACAATAGGTCTAAGTTTTAACATCTCAGGAAATTCTTCAATGCTGTTTACCAGCTTCCTAAATTTGTCTTCTTTTATGGTTCGTGGGTTAACAGGATTGCTGAATATTTTGTTGATACTAATTTTCTCAATCATAACTATATAACGTAATTAATTAAACAATTTCTTTGTCATTGTATTTCCATTCAAAACTCTTGACTATGTTTCTGACAAATCCTAATGCCTCCTCTTCTCTGTATTTAGGTATTCTGCTCACTAACTTAACCAATGGAAGGTCTAATTGTGATTGTAGCTTTTCGCATTTATCTTCTAGGTATTGTACTTTGTTTATCTCATCAATGTGAATATCCTCTTTGAATGTAAAATAATTCTCTAGTCTAGCTAAGTTTTTGTTGTATTTTTTATTAGATGGATAGGTGTTTACAGAATTAATGACTGTGGCGTGTGTGATGTGTTTACCATTCTCCTGAAAGAAGTAAGCAATACTTGTCCATCTCATTTTCAGTTTTGACCTAAGTAAGTGGCATAGCAAAGACCTTACCTCTATGACGTTTCTTCTTCTTGTGTTTTCAAATACGTTTAACCCAGTAAGTTCTTCAATTTTCTTAGCTAACTCTATCGGCTTTATAATTGTGTTCATTGTGTTCTTAATTTTAGTAGGTGATAACATTCTGTGTATTTCTGTCTTGCCTTGCCTTTGTATTCTTGTATGAATAGCTCATAAAGTTTTCTTGTGTATTGGTACTTTGTCTTGCACCCATCATAATACTTCTTTGCAAATGCTTTTCCTTTTCCTTTCATATATTGAACATTGTCTGCACTATCGCCAGTTATCATCTGTTCATAGAAGTTGTACATAGCTTGCTCTTCTGTTATGTCAAGAACTTCCCTGTGTTTGTAATGATAGTTAAAAATCAAAGCTGGGAATTGTCTGTAGTCTTTGTCTATTGATACAATCATTACGTTCTCTCTGCCTATGTCCTGAGAAATCTCATACCAGTATCTAGCTACTATATCATCTGTCTCTATTCCGAACGCTTGTATTCCGTTATAGTTGTCAAATACATATTGGTGCATATCATTTAACAAAGGAGGTATGTTAATCTTCTTTCTGTTGGCTTTGTATTTAGATGTAATTATCTTCCTGAAGTTACCCTTGCTTCCATTAAAGACTATAACCTTTTCAATATCGTAATGCTCTTCTAGGTCATTTACAATCTTCATAAACTGCTCATCAAACTTATGCTGACATTTGTCTATTGTGTCGTAAAATGGGGATTCAATGTTTTCGCCTTTTGTTGTCAAACAACTCGCAAAAATTAATGAGTCTGCATCTACCAGCAAAATCATTTTTTACGTTCGTTATAATCCACCATCCAAACGAATACAATAAGAGACATTCCTACTCCGAATAAAACCCCTTCAAAGTAATCCATCTAATGAATCTTTAATTCTACCTAATGTGTCATCTTGATTCTTCTTTTGTTCTTTACAAACTTGAGAAATAAGAAAAGGTAAATCGTTATAAATAGTATCTATATTAATCACTAGACTTCTATCTTCACCATAACCGATATAAAGCTCACCATCTGCACAATGCAAAGTATGAGTGTCATACACATAAGTATGTTTTAATGCTTTGTCTAGCTTTTCTTCTAGCTCGTCAATTCTATCTTGCTTATTCATTTTATTGTTTGTTGTTTAAAATTAATAAAAAAAGGGGAGATATTATTCTCCCCTATTATTTAAAGATTATCAGGAATAAATTGGGCAACCCAATAAGAATTAGATTCTTTACCTTCACAGGGAGCTAGTCCCCAAGACTCATTTGGATATATTTTTTTTGCAATTTCTTCTGCTTCTTTTTCAGAAGTCCAAAATAATTGATTTCCTTCTTTATCTTCTAAAGGATACCATATAATTTCAGGTATTTGTTTATACATTCCAATATATGGAAAAAATTTAATCCAGACTTTTTGTTGTTTGTTGTTCATTTTGGTTAGATTTAAATAATACCTTCATTGATATTATTCTTCAAATATAAACAAAAAATTTTAAAACTAAGGATTTAATTTATTGACGTTGATAATTGTTGCTTGATTCTCTTCTAACAAGTAAACATCTTTGAGAAGTCTTTTCTTTGTCCACATAGTAGTATCAGGGCAATACATCTGAACTGTTTTTGAAAGCTCTAAAGTATTAAGCCAATACATAAAATTTCCTTTGGGGTCATTTACAAAGTAAAACTTGAGTATGTTTTTATCAAGATTCATCAAAGATTCGTACTTGTCTTTCTCAAGCATCTTATCTTCATAATACTTTGTGCGGAACTTCATCTCTATGACACAATCTTTTCCTTTAGGTGTTTTACCCTTAGCATCATAAGGCAAGTATCCCTTACCAGTCCATTCTAAATTCCAACCATCTAGATTTAAAGTAGCAACAACTGCCTGTTCTAATTTATTAATCTCTTGCAACCCCATTTTTCCAAATGGTATTAAGGTCTGTAATCCAGCTCTTTATTTTTTTGGGTGAACAAGTGCAGGGTTTAAAATAATTGTGCTTTTTATAGAGTGCGTGGAGCTGACAAACCATTTCAAACTCCCTTGATGTGAGCGTGACTCGTTTTGACTTGCGAAATATTCCCCATTTTTTATAATCTTCTTCATCGAATTGTATCATTTTCTTGATATTTTTAATCGGTTTAATTTTTTTCTTCTGTCATCACATTTGCATTTTGTCCCTTGATATTCGTGATATTTATCTACAAGGTATTTTATGCCTGTGTATTTAGTTATGTAATATATTAAATCTCCTAGTTTCATAATTATTTTTTTTTGTTTGTAATCAACACACCATTCCTTTTATATCTTCTTTCTGTTTGTTCTTCAAGCATTCTTTCTCTTTGTATTTTACAAATAGCTTTTTGTTTTTTGGTTTTTTTGTTTTTCTTTATTGGAACAAATTGTCTCATAGTAATTTCTTTAGCTTCTCTTTTACTTTTGTGTATGTATTGTATAAAGAGTAATATCTGATTCCTGTCTTCCTTGATAAGGAGGCAATGGTTTCTCCTTCGTTGATTATCTCAAATACTTTCTTATCATACCAATACAACTTCTCTAATCCCTTCTTAACATCTTCGTATGCCGATTCATAATGAGCATCAGTAGAAATGAAATCAGCATCATCTATCTCATAATAAATAATATTCTTCTCTTTTCTTTTTAAGTCAATGAATAAAGTTCTGAGAGTCTTAAATACATAGTAGTAATTTACCTCATCCTCATAGCTTATGTCTAAGCCCTTTTCTAGTTTGACTTGAATCTTTATATACATTTCAGAAACTAAGTCCTCAGCAGTAACCTTATTGCATCCAAACGATGAAACAATATCTACCCAAGTCTTATGTTTTTTGAATAGTTTGTTAATCGTTTCTTCTATCATTATTCTAGTGGGTCATATAAATCATCTACAATATAAGGATAACCAATCTCATTTACACTAAAGCTAAAAGTATCAAAAGCAAAATTCCTGCTTCTCTTGCATTTTACTGTTACCCATTCCTTGTTTACTGTGTTAGCTTCTAACTGGATTTGTGTTTCTGTCTTTTTCTCTAACAGACTACCTAAATGTCCTGTGGGTTTGTCAGTTCCAAAATTAGAATGTATCACTATAGCTATGTGCAGATTGAAATTAGCAGACCATTCCATTATCTTCTGAACTAATAAATTACATTCTTGAAGATTGTTGACATCTGAAACCATATCTGCAACACCATCAATAATCAAAAGCCCTATGTCTTCATATTTTTTCTCTAAACAATAATCAATAAATTGTATTCTTTCTTTATACCCAATGGTTCTTAATGAAAAAGGATGGTAGTCTTTGTTGTCTTTTAAACCTGACATATCCAATGTGCGTTTGAATACTCTTTGACAATGCCATTTACCTTGTTCTGTATCTATGTGTAAAACTCCTTTGCCTTTTCTATATCCTTTAATGTCTCCTGCAAAGTGATTTGTTCCACCTAAGTATGCAGATACTAGTAATGATATAAAGAATGTCTTCTTGGTCTTTGGGGGAGCTTGGATAAAACTGAAATTACCAT
>Ga0209196_1000731_pt1 | contig 25930 bp, 19 predicted proteins | sample COGITO_mtgs_1105_5_FD_184801 | JGI IMG/M metagenome (GOLD analysis project Ga0209196, IMG submission 184801) | Pelagic marine microbial communities from North Sea - COGITO_mtgs_110509 (SPAdes) (version 2) | ecosystem: Environmental > Aquatic > Marine > Epipelagic ... | reverse complement strand
GGCAGTTCCCAACTGTATCTATGGGTCTTGGCCCAATTCAGGCGATCTATCAGGCGCACGTTATGCGTTACCTGTCAGCTCGTGGCCTGGTGCCTCGCGGTGATCGTAAGGTTTGGGCATTCCTCGGTGACGGTGAGTGTGATGAGCCGGAAAGCTTGGGTGCTATCTCGCTGGCGGGTCGCGAACAGCTGGAAAACCTGACCTTTGTTGTTAACTGTAACCTGCAGCGTCTCGATGGCCCTGTGCGCGGTAACGGCAAAATTATGCAGGAACTGGAAGGTGTCTTCCGCGGTGCTGGCTGGAATGTGATTAAAGTTGTCTGGGGACGTCACTGGGATCGTCTGATCGAAAAAGATACCACTGGCCTGCTGGTTAAGCGTATGAACGAAGTCTGTGACGGTGAGTTGCAGAACTATAAGTTCAACGGCGGTGCTTACACTCGCGAGCATTTCTTTGGTAAGTACCCAGAGCTGCTTGAGTTGGTTAAAGATATGACCGACGAGCAGATTATGTATTTGAACCGCGGTGGTCACGATCCCTATAAAGTTTACGCAGCCTACGCGGAAGCGGCAGCACACAAAGGTCAGCCAACGGTAATTCTGGCTCAGACTGTTAAAGGTTATGGACTGGGTGGTGCAGGCGAAGCGGCCAACGACACTCACTCGATTAAGAAGCTTGATATCGAAAGCCTGCGTGGCTTCCGCGATCGTTTCGGCATCCCGGTATCGGACGACAATCTGGAATCGGTTCCTTACTACCGTCCGGCAGAAGACAGCCCTGAACTCGAGTACATGCGCAGACGTCGCAAGTCTCTGGGCGGATCCTTGCCAGCTCGTCAGGCTGACTTTACAGCGATGAAGGCTCCAGGTCTTGAAACCTTTAAAAAGCAGTTGGAGAGCAGTGGTGAAAGAGAGATCTCGACCACTATGGCGTTTGTTCGTGTGCTTTCAACACTGGTTAAAGATAAGACGATCGGTAGCTCTGTAGTGCCAATCGTTCCCGATGAAGCGCGTACCTTTGGTATGGAAGGCATGTTCCGTCAGCTGGGTATTTATACCTCTGAAGGTCAGAAATATGTGCCTCATGATCACCAGCAGGTGATGTACTACAAAGAAGACAAGAAGGGCGTTATTCTCGAAGAGGGTATTAACGAAGCCGGCGCTATGTCTGCCTGGTTAGCTCTGGCAACTGCCTACAGCACCAGCGACTGCCCGATGATTCCATTCTATATCTTCTATTCAATGTTTGGCTTCCAGCGTATCGGCGATTTGGCCTGGGCCGCTGGCGACAGTCAGGCGCGAGGCTTCTTGATCGGTGCAACTGCAGGTAGAACTACACTTAACGGTGAAGGTCTGCAGCACCAGGATGGCCACAGCCTTATTCTTGCCAATACTATCCCTAACTGTAAGAGCTACGATGCTACTTATAGCTACGAGCTGGCAGTTATTGTTCAGGATGGTGTTAAGCGCATGTTCGAAGATAAAGAGAACTGCTTCTACTACCTGACTACCATGAACGAAAACTATGTTCAGCCTGCTATGCCTGAAGGTGCCGAAGAGGGCATTATCAAAGGTATGTACAAGTTCGAGCAGGGTGCCTCAGGCGATCTGAAAGTTCAGTTGATGGGCGCTGGTACGATTCTTAATGAAGTTCGCGAAGCGGCTAAAATCCTTAAGAAAGACTTTAAGGTTGATGCTGATATCTGGAGTTTGACCAGTGTAAACGAGTTGACCCGTGAAGGTCAGGAAGTGGATCGCTGGAACTTGCTACACCCGGATAAGAAAGCCAAGCAGTCTTATGTTTCGGAGCAGTTGGAAGGTACTTCTGAGCCAGTGGTTATTGCCACCGACTATATGAAAAACTATTCCGAGCAGCTGCGTGCCTATATAGATAACCCGCTGTATGTACTTGGCACTGACGGCTTTGGCCGCAGTGACAGTCGTGCTGCGCTGCGCCACTTCTTCGAAGTGGACAGACACTTTATTACTGTAACAGCGCTGAAAGCACTGGCAGATGAGGGTAAGATCAAGGCCTCAGTGGTGTCTAAGGCAATTAAGAAATTTGGTATTGATCCTGAGAAGGCCAATCCATTACACGTTTAATTACGTTTAAACAGTGGAGTTTGGCTCTAGCCGGTATGTCTGGAGCCAAATTGCAGAATGGCTATATAAGTAGCCTGCTGGGAAAAATGTTAATAAAGGATTCAATGTGACAATACAAACAGTAGTAGTTCCAGATCTTGGCGGCGCCGAGACAGTTGAAGTTATCGAGTTGGGCTTAGCGCCTGGTGATAATGTTGAAGTAGAGGATTCCCTGCTGGTTTTGGAATCCGATAAAGCAACAATGGATATTCCTAGTCCGGCAACTGGTGTATTTACAAAATACCTGGTTGAAGAGGGCGCAACGGTTAGCGTTGGTGATCCTATTGCCGAGATCGAAGTAGCTGATGAAGCTGTCGCTGAAGAGCCAGTTGCTGTGGAAGCGCCTGCCGCTCATGAAGAGCCTGCCGCCGAAGAAGCACCTGCACCTGCAGCGCCTGTTGCCAGTGCACCAGCCAGCGCTTCTGAGTTGATGGTCCAGGTTCCAGATGTTGGTAATGATGACAAAGTTGATGTTATTGAAGTCTGTGTAGCTGTTGGTGATGAGGTTAGCGAAGGCGATACTCTGATCGTTCTAGAGTCCGATAAAGCGACCATGGATATCCCATCCACACACTCCGGTAAAGTCTTAAAGATTGTTGTCGCCGAGGGCGATAAGCTTGGAACTGGCGATGATGTTGCGCTGTTTGAAGTCACTGCATCAGCAGAGCAAGCGCCTGTTGCAGAGGCTCCCGCTGAGCCAGCTCCGCAAGCTGCTCCCGCCGCTGCGCCGGTTGTAGAAGCAGCACCTGTAGCCGCTGCCCCAGCACCAGTTCAAGAGCAGGTCGCTAATGAAAGTTCTAATAATAGTTCCGATGTATATGCCGGCCCGGCAGTTCGTCTACATGCCCGCGAGTTGGGCGTAGATTTAACGCAGGTTTCAGGTACGGGTCCCAAAGGCCGTATCCAGAAAGATGATGTTAGTAACTTCGTTAAGAAGGTTATGAAAAATAAAGATAGTGCTGCTGCAGCTCCAGCTGCTGGTGGCGCGGGTATCCCACCAATTCCTGCGGTTGATTTTAGCCAGTTTGGTGAGATCGAAGAGGTTAAGTTAAGCAAAATCCAGAAGCTGACTGCAGCCAATATGCAGCGCAACTGGTTAAATATTCCCCATGTTACTCAGTTTGATGATGCTGATATCACTGAGCAGGAAGCTTTCCGTAAAGGTCTTAAAGCTGAAGGCGAGAAGCGCGGTGTACGTGTAACCCCCGTCGCTTTCCTGATCAAGGCACTGGCCGCAACATTGCAGGCCAATCCTATCTTTGCTCGCTCTATGGGCGCTGATGGTCAGCATGTAGTGCAGAAGCACTACATCAATATTGGTATGGCGGTGGATACACCTCGCGGTCTGGTCGTACCGGTAATTAAAGATGTTGATCAAAAGGGTATCTGGGAAATTTCTGCGGATATTATGGATCTGGCTGCCAAGGCTCGCGATGGCAAGTTAACCCCAGCTGAGATGTCCGGTGGTTGTTTCACACTTTCCAGCCTGGGTGCTATTGGTGGCAATGGCTTTACGCCAATCGTCAATGCTCCGGAAGTGGGTATCCTCGGTGTTTCCAAGTCGCAGATTAAACCGGTTTGGAATGGCACAGAGTTTGCGCCGCGTCTAATGTTGCCCATGGCACTGTCCTACGATCACCGTGTGATCAATGGCGGTGATGCCGGTCGCTTTATGACTCATCTGGTTAAGCTGCTTAGCGATATTCGTCATTTAGCGCTCTAAGTTAGCTATTATCTATACCATAAGGGGTCTTTGAGAAATCAAAGATCCTTTTTTTATGGGTGGGTTATTTATGGATGGTTTTTTTATTTAAAGGTTATGGAGGCGTTATGCGCTATTTACACACTATGGTGCGGGTAACTGACTTGCAGAAGTCACTGGATTTTTACTGCAAGGGTTTGGGGTTGGTCGAGTTGTATCGCGACGACTATCCAAAGGGACGTTTTACCCTGGTATTTCTCGGTGCGCCCGATGATATAGATAAAGCTCGTGAATCAAAGTCACCACTGTTGGAGCTGACCTATAACTGGGAAGCTGAGGATAGCAGCGAGCCGGAACAATATACCCAGGGCCGCAATTTCGGTCATCTGGCTTATAGAGTCGAGAATATCTATAAGACCTGTCAGCGTCTGGCTGATGCTGGGGTAGTGATTAACCGTCCGCCGCGAGATGGGCATATGGCGTTTGTGCGTTCACCCGATAATATCTCAATCGAAATCCTTCAGGAGGGATTGACCCTGGAGCCACAAGAACCCTGGCTATCGATGGCCAATACCGGTTCCTGGTAGGGGATTAATCTTTGCGGTAGGGCAGCATCTCTTGGGCCTGGAGTATATGCTCGTTGATCCCCAGTTTTTCCCGCTCTAAAAAACGCGCAATAGCATCTCTAAATTGAGGCTGCTTAATCCAGTGCAATGAGTGAGTTTCAACCGGCTCAAAACCACGCACGATCTTGTGCTCACCCTGGGCGCCGGCATCGTAGCGCTGGATACCGCGGCTAATCGCAAACTCAATGCCGCTGTAATAACAGAGCTCAAAGTGCAGATAGGTAAACTCATCGACACTACCCCAGTAGCGCCCATAGAGAGTTTCGTCGTCAAAAAAGTACAGTGCACAGGCGATAGGAATATCACCCTGCCAAGCCACCGCCATAGCGATCTGCTCGGGCATAGTTGCGGCAATCTGTTTAAAAAACTCTTCAGTTAAATAGCCTCTGGTGCCATTGCGTTTTATATAGGTTCGCTCGTAGAGCTGATAGAACAGCCGCCAGATTTCCGGGCTGATAGCCGTGCCGACTTCAACGCTAACGCGAATTCCCTGATCGACAATAGCCTTGCGTTCCTTACGAATCATCTTGCGCTTGCGCGACATCATACTGGCTGTGAAATCATCGAAAGACTCATAGCCGCGATTGTGCCACTGGTATTGCACGCCACTGCGCTGCAACAATCTTTCGTCGCTAAAGAGTTCTAAATGTTCGGCACCGGGAAATAAAAAGTGCCAGCTGGAAGCGCCCGTCTCCTCAGCAACCTCAAGAACTTCGTCTACAAGTTGGCGGCACTCCTCAGTGGTTAATGGCTGAGTGGTTCGCACCCTGGGTCCAACCGAGGGAGTAAAGGGAATCGAGGTGACCAGCTTGGGGTAATAGTCGAGACCGTTGTCGTGATAGGCGTTGGCCCAGGCCCAGTCGAAAACATACTCACCCATGGAGTGGTCTTTAAGATAGAGCGGCATAAAGGCGCTGCGCTGCTTTTCTGAATCAGTCTCGGATTGCAGCTGCAGATGAATTGGATTCCAGCCGCTGGCCTCGCAGGCGCTCTCACTCTGCTCGAGAGCCATTAAAAATTCTTCACGGAGAAAAGGGTAGCCCAGGGATGGTTTTGGTTGCTCAGAATTCAATGGTTTAACTCGTGTGGGTTTTATGCACATTGTACGGTCTGGAATTGCTAGATGATCAAAAACCTTGCTGTTTATGAAGGTTTTTTCGGTTAATTTTTGGGTAAAGATTGTCATTAGGGTATCATGCGCACCTTCAACTCTAATCGGCTATATACGGAGACTGCTCAATGATAATCAAGCCCCGCGTTCGCGGCTTTATGTGTATTACAACTCATCCAGTGGGTTGCGAAACCAATGTTAAAAATCAGATTGATTTTATTAAAGCTCAGTCACCTATAGATTCACCGAAGCGAGTGCTGGTGATTGGCTCATCGACTGGCTACGGCCTGGCCGCGCGTATCGGCGCAGCCTTTGGCGGCGGTGCCTCTACATTGGGTATCTTCTTTGAAAAGCCGAGCACTGAGACCAAGACTGGCACTGCCGGCTGGTACAACTCTGCGGCTTTTCACAAGTTTGCCGAGCAGGATGGCCTGTATGCGAAAAGCATTAATGGCGATGCCTTCTCCGACGAGATTAAAGCCAAGACCATCGAAACGATTAAACAGGATCTCGGTCAGGTGGATCTGGTTATCTACAGTCTGGCGGCACCCCGTCGACAGCATCCTAAAACCGGTGAAGTCTTTAACTCAACCCTGAAGCCGGTGGGTAAAGATGTCACCATGCGCGGTATTAATACCGACAAGGAAACCATTCAAGAATTTAGCCTCGAAGCGGCCAACGATCAGGAAATTTCTGACACGGTTGCTGTTATGGGTGGTGAAGACTGGCAGATGTGGATTGATGCCCTGGATGAAGCCGGTGTTCTGGCTGAAGGCGCTAAGACCACGGCCTTTACCTATATCGGTGAGAAGATGACCTGGGATCTGTACTGGGATGGCACTATTGGCCAGGCCAAGAAAGATCTCGATAAGCGCGTGATTTCAATTCGTGAAAAGCTTGCGGCCAGTGGCGGCGATGCGCGAGTTTCAGTGCTCAAAGCGGTTGTTACCCAGGCCAGTTCAGCGATTCCAATTATGCCGCTCTATCTGGCCATGCTGTTTAAAGAGATGAAACGCAGAGGCACTCATGAGGGCTGTATTGAACAGCTCTACAGACTCTATAGCGAATGTCTCTACAGCGATTCGCCGCGGACTGACGAAGAGGGTCGCCTGCGTGTCGATGAGCTGGAATTGCTGCCTGAAGTTCAGGATGTGGTTGCTGAAGCCTGGGCTAATATCAGCACTGAGAATCTCGGCGAACTAACTGACTTTGTCGGCTACAAGCAGGAGTTTCTCAATCTGTTTGGCTTTGAGATCGAGGGTGTTGATTACGACGCCGATGTCGATCCCAATGTTCAGATCAGCAACCTTGTTTAACGTTTAAAATGTATAACGCCTAGAATATGAGTTCAAAAGCCACGCAATTTAACACCGCGCTGTTGCACCCGCGCTATTGGTTGACCTGGTTTGGATTTGCCATCTGGCGTTTGGTAACCGTGCTGCCATTCCCTGTCCTGATTATTTTAGGCAGGGTAATTGGCCTGGTTTTTTACGCGCTTCCAAGCCGTCGAAAAACCATCGCCCGGCGCAATATCGAAATCTGTTTTCCCGACCTCAGTTTGGCCGAGCAGCGTACTATGCTGCGGGCCAACTTTATCAGCACCGGTATTGCCGTAATGGAAGTCGGTATCTCCTGGTGGTGGTCAAAAAAGCGCTTTAACAAGCTTGTTCATATAGAGGGGCGTGAAAACCTCGAGGCCGTTAAAGGTCGCGGTGTTATGCTTTTGGGTATTCATTTCACCACACTGGAGATCGGCGCTGCGGCGATGTCCACGGTGGTTGAGATGGACGGTATGTATCGTGCCCACGGCAATCTGGTCTATGATTTTTTACAGGCCCGGGGTCGTCTGAGTAAAGGTACAGGCGGTGGTGTAGTTTATGAGCGCAGAGATGTGCGCGGCACCATGAAGGCTTTAAAAAATGGTCGTGCACTCTGGTATGGCCCGGATCAGGATTATGGTCTGCAGCAGGGTTTGTTTGTTCCGTTTTTTAATATCCAGGCTGCGACAGTCTATGCTACAGCAAGATTTGCGGATAAAACCGGTGCGGCGGTTGTTCCCTTTAGCCATATTCGATTGCCCGGTGCCCGTGGCTATAAAGTTACCATCCACCCGGCATTGGAAAACTTCCCGGTGGGTGATGATCTTGTCGATACCACGAGAATAAACAAGATTGTCGAAGAGTTTATTATGCTGCAGCCAGATCAGTATCTCTGGGTGCATCGACGGTTTAAAAACCGTCCTGAGGGTGAGCCCGATTTATATGACTTGCCGACTAAAAAGAAAAGTCGCCGTCGGGCAGGTTAAGCGCAGGTTTAGCTTGTACAGCCTGAGTGCCATCAGTACCATTGGGTCTCATTCGAGCAGCAGCTTTATATAAAAGTTTTACTAACAATTTTTAGAATAGTTTTAAAAGGAAGTAGGCCATGATTAGCGGAAGTATTGTCGCGTTGCTAACACCGATGCACCCGGACTCTCTCGAGGTGGATTGGGACGCGCTAAAAAAGCTTGTCGACTGGCATATAGAACAGGGCACCAATAGCATAGTTGCTGTCGGCACTACCGGCGAATCAGCCACTCTCAGTGTTGCAGAGCACGCCCAGGTTATCAGCGTAGTTGTCGAGCAGGCCGCTGGCCGTATTCCGATCATTGCTGGCACCGGCGCAAACTCCACCTCCGAAGCGATTGAATTAACTCAGGCTGCCGCTGATGCTGGGGCCGATGCCTGCCTGCTGGTAACCCCGTATTACAACAAGCCGACCCAGGAAGGCTTGTATCTGCACTACAGAACGATTGCCGAAGCGGTGGATATCGACCAGATTCTCTACAATGTTCCGGGCCGTACCGCCTGCGATATGCTTCCCGAGACTGTTCTGCGCCTAAGCGCAATTGACAATATTGTCGGTATCAAGGAAGCCACTGGCGATCTTGAGCGCGCCAGAGAAATTATCGAGCTATGTCCCGAGGGCTTCGCGGTCTACTCCGGTGATGATGCAACCGCCAGAGAGTTGATGCTGCTCGGTGGCCATGGGGATATTTCCGTCACCGCAAACGTTGCGCCAAAATTGATGTCAGAGATGTGCGCTGCGGCCCTGTCCGGTGATGCCGACAGAGCTCAGCAACTGGATGCGAAGCTGGAAGGACTGCACAGCAGTTTGTTTGTCGAAGCCAATCCTATTCCGGTGAAATGGGCTGTGGCTGAACTGGGTCTGTTGGCCAACGCACTGCGTCTGCCAATGACACCGCTTTCTGAGTCACACTATGAGGTAGTTCGAGCCGCAATGCTTAATGCAGAGCTGGTTTAACTACTTTCGATAAAAATATACGGGTACCGATAAAAATGAAATCACTGATAAGCGCGCTGAATATCACTGTTATCCTGAGTTTAACTGGTTGTGGCTGGTTGGGATTGCGCGATCGCAGCAATGACTATCTGCTGGCTGAAGAGACCGAGGCGACGACAATTCCCGCCGGTCTTGACCGTTCAGTTGTCGGGCAGATCTACCCAATTCCACAGATACCCTCTGAATCAGTTGAGCTGGTTGCCTTCGAAGCGCCACGCCCACAGCCAGTATCGGTTAATACTTTCGAGCAGCTGGTCAAAATTCAAAGCCTGGAAGGTCGTCGCTGGGTATTGATCAATATTCCACCCAGTGAGCTCTGGCCCCGTGTGCGCAGTGTTTTAAATCGCAGTGCTATTCCCGCTGCTCTGGCTGAGGGATCTTCTGGTGTTATCGAAACTGTCTGGGTGAAATTTAATTCTGATGAAGAGAATTCTCACCGTTTCCGTTTCCAGATATCCCCGGGTGTTCAGTTAAACAGTTCCGAGATATCGCTACTGCACAACCAAGCTGCTCGTTCTGAAGAAGAACAGGCCGAATGGCCGCAGGTTTCCGATAGTGACAAGCGGGAAAAAGACATGCTCAGTATGGTTGCCAATGAGCTGGCTGGCGCGAGCAATTATGCCTCAGTGTCTCTACTGGCACAGGATATTGGTGGTGAAGCCAAGGTCAGCGTAGTGACCCCTGAAGTGGCCGATCCCTTTATCCAGGTCAAGCTGAGTTTTGATCGGGCCTGGGCATCAATTTTGTATTCCACTGACCGCGGTGGCTACAGCCTGGTCGATCACAATCGCTCAGAGGGGACTATCTACGTAAACTACACCGATGAGCTAGCGGATAGCCCGGGCTTTTTTGCTCGCTGGTTTGGTGATAGCAGTGATGAAATTCTCGCGGTTAACTACCGCATATTAGTGCAGGTAGTTGGCGCTGATGTGGAAGTGCGTGTTGTCGGCCCCGACGCTGAAGGGCTAGATAAGGCCGAGGCTCTGCGACTGTTAAAGATTTTACGCAACAATATGTCCTAAGGCGCATAGCTCTATGCGCTTTGCATCTCTCGGCAGTGGCAGCAAGGGCAATGCCACGCTGGTCGAATGGCGTGATACCTGCGTGATGATCGACTGCGGTTTCTCGATCAGGGATACCGCAAAGCGCCTGGAAAAGCTTGGCAAGACCCCCAATGATATAGATGCCATTCTGGTGACCCACGAACACAGTGATCACTGGAAGGGCGTAGTGCCGCTCTCCGCCAAGTTTGATATCGATGTCTATGTGACCGCTGGCTGTATGCGCAGCCGCAAAGCTGATGATCGTGCCTTTCCCTTTCATATTATGGATAGCCACAAACAGTTTATGGTCGGCGATCTCTCCGTAACACCTGTGCCTGTTCCCCACGATGCTCGAGAACCCGTACAGTTCCTGTTTAACAGCGATAATCACCAGCTGGGTATATTGACCGATGTGGGTTCACTAACCCCGCATATCGAATCGTCCTACGCCAACTGTGATGGCTTGCTGATCGAGGCCAATCACGATCTGGATATGTTGCACGCTGGACCCTACCCAGAGTTTTTAAAAGAGCGTGTTGCAGGGCCCTGGGGACATCTCAATAATCATCAAACCGCTAAATTGCTCGCAGTTATCGATCAGCAGCGAATCCAGCAGCTGGTGATTGGTCATATCAGCGATAAGAACAATACTCTGGATAAAGTCAGGTCGGCGGTAGAGCCGGTGATTTCCAACAGTGGCAATCTTTATTACGCTTGTCAGCAGCAGGGCTTTGATTGGCTAGAGCTCAATTAAGCAATAAAATCCCCAGCGTAAATTTATCTTGAAAGCATTTTTTTTCTTACACTGCAAATACTTTCTTGCCTTTTAAACCAACTTTTTCACTTTATTTTTGCTTTTTTTCCACAGATAGACCAAATATCTAGAATTTTTTTAATGAAAGCTGTGTAAGTTATTGATTTTTACCTGTTGAATTCGTAACTCATTGATTTTTATGTAATTAATTATGTGGTTAAAATTTGATCAATTTAACAAAAATGCCGGTTTTTTAGGGGTTTAACCTATCCAAACCCCATTTAATCCACAAAGTTATCCACAGCTTTTGTGGGTATCTTTTTGATCCGGTAATAAAAAAGACATATTATTTTGCTAAGTGAAAAAGTCGTTTCATTCCGCTGTTGATTAAAATCTATTCAATAGAATAACTGTTTCGCCGCCAAGTAGATTAATGCCGAGAATAACCTGCACTTAATCCGCATTCAGTGGTTAAATAGGCCTAAGCGGATTATATAAATAGCCCTAAGCGGATTATATAAATAGCCCTAAGCGGATTTTAAAAACAGCCCTCAATATAAATACCCCTATGTCAGTTATTCAAATATCTTATTCTTCAAGTGCCTTTCAAGACAGTGCCAGGCAACTCTCTGCCAAGCTGGATTTACCCCAGCGCACAGAACAATCACCGGATTATGACTATTTGCTGGATTTATCCGAGTCCGGGTTATCCCTCATCCCATCCGCAGATAAAGGCTACGGGCCGATACAGTGCGACTTTGCCGGTGGTGCTCATAGTCACCGACGACGTTTTGGTGGTGGCAATGGTCAGGCAATTGCCAAAGCCATAGGTGTCTCCGGCAAGTTTTCACCGCAGGTTTTGGATCTCACCGCCGGTCTCGGTGGCGATGCCTTTGTGCTCGCCTCCCTGGGCTGCACTGTCACCATGCTTGAACGCAATCCTATAGTGCACAGCCTGCTTGTCGATGGTTTGGCAAGAGCTAAAATCAGCGCAGAGGATGATTCCGGTTTAAGGGAGATTATGCGCAGAATCAGTCTTGTCGAAGTAAACTCAGCTGAGTATCTTCAGAAGGGGGCTGATCTCGTCTCTGCAGATGTGGTCTATGTGGATCCGATGTTTCCCGAGCGTAAGAAGTCCGCCAAGGTCAAAAAACAGATGCAGGCCTTCCATGCCATTGTTGGCGCTGATCTAGATGCCGATAAGCTGTTGGCTTTGGCGCTTGCAGTTGCCAACTACAGAGTGGTTGTAAAGCGTCCGGCGGGAGCAAGCTATCTGGCTGAGAGCAAGCCCAGTTACTCCCTTGAGGGTAAGTCGACACGCTACGATATTTATACTTTAAAAAAGCTTCCTAGCTAAGCCATTAGTCTTTTTAAGCCATTAGCCTATTTAAGCCATTAGCTTATTTAAGCCAGCAGTTTGGTTAACAGAGTCTGGTAAATATCCGTCAGGATATTTAGATCATCGACACTGATATTTTCATCGATCTTATGGATTGTTGCGTTAACCGGCCCCAGCTCAATAACCTGAACCCCATGGGGAGCGATAAAGCGGCCATCAGACGTGCCGCCCGCAGTCGATAATTCCGGCTCCAGACCAGTGACTTCAGAAATGCTGGCAACAGTTGCACTGACCAGGTCGCCCTCGGCAGTTAAAAACGGCAGGCCACTTAAATTCCAGTTGGCGCGGTAATCAAGGCCGTGCTTATCAAGTATTTTCTCTGTGCGCTCAATTAACTGCTGTTCCGTTAACTCGGTGGAAAAACGGAAATTAAAGATAACCTCAAGCTCACCGGGAATAACATTAGTAGCGCCAGTGCCACCATTGATATTTGAAATCTGGAAACTGGTGGCGGGGAAAAATGCATTGCCCTGATCCCACTCTTCCGCGGCGAGTTCCGCCAGTGCTGGCGCAGCGCGATGCACCGGGTTATCTGCCAGGTGAGGGTAGGCGACATGACCCTGAAGACCTTTTACGCTAAGCGTACAGCCCAGTGATCCACGCCGTCCATTCTTGATAATATCGCCACATTTTGATGTGCTCGAAGGCTCGCCAACCAAACACCATTCCGGCAGGCTATTTCGCTCTTTTAGCCATTCGACAACTTTGACGGTGCCGTCAGTCGCCACACCTTCTTCATCGCTGGTAATCAGAAAGGCAATTTGCCCGGAATGGTCTGGATTCTCAGTCACAAAGCGTTCTACAGCCACTACCATCGCAGCAAGTGAACCCTTCATATCCGCCGCACCGCGACCGTAGAGATAGCCCTCTTTGATCTTGGCTTCAAAGGGCGGTAATTGCCAGTTCTCTTCTGGCCCGGTGGGGACCACATCTGTATGGCCGGCAAAGCACAGGGTTGGCCCCTGAGTGCCGCGCACTGCCCAGAAATTATCCACCACACCAAAGCGTAGCTTTTCAATATGAAAGCCAATAGCTGCTAGCCTATCGATCATCACCTGCTGGCAACCGCAGTCCTCTGGGGTAACTGAGCGGCGGCGAATAAGATCCTGGGTAAGTTCGATTGTTGCTGATTGTTGTGACATTGAATTGACCTTTAATGAATGACGCTATTGTAAAGATCAATTGCTTCTCAGGCTATATTCTTAACTGTTTTTCCCGTTGGCATAGATAAAATAATCAATGCTAAGTCTTTAAATTTGTCATTGTCCAAGCCACTTATTAGATCCCATAAAAAAAGGCTCCAATGGAGCCTTTTTTGACAGGTTTTATTTAAAGGTCGCTATCAACCATTTATTCGCCTTCTTGTGGCTATGCCAAACAGCCCTAAAGCCATTGAGCCGAACAGAAACAGCGCGCTGGGGATCGGTGTCGCTATAGGTGGCTGAACTGAGGCAAATAGCTCTCTACCCGCGAGGCGCTCATTAGAGGTGTAGACAAGCATAGTGCTCGACCAATCAAAGTTTTTCTGTCCACTTGCCTGCTCTTTTAATTGTTTTGCGGTACGACGCTCTGAACGATCATTAAGCTTTGGCACTGAGCCCATAATATCCCAGATAACATAGTTAACCAGGGCATTGTATTTTTTTGCTGTCTCACTGAGCGTCTCAGAGAAGTCCAGCAGAGTAAACAAATAGCCGGCCTGACTGTATTTTGTTTTGTCGTTTCGGCGATTATTGTGCTTACCGGCACCATTTTGAATATCGCTGTAGGTGTTTACGGTTGCATCCCAGGTGCTGAGGTAATGACTGGAATTGTCGTTGGTGACAGCTAAGGTGCTATCGCCATCAATGGTTAATTGATAGGCGCCGGTTCTGATATTCGGGCCTGCAACATCCAAGGTTGTCGTGGTGCCGTGATTTTCGTAAGTGATTTCAACGGTTTCAGCGACTACAGTCCCATTGATTAAAAGGGCTGCAATTGCGGCGCTAAGAAATTTTCCAATGCTGATTTTCCTGATATCCATCCTTTACTATCTCCTTGTCAGCAGCCTGCCAACACAAATCTATTTCCGATGTGGCGATTTTATGACCTGAAGAAGAACACGCAACAAGTGCAAGCTGATAATGTGAACCAGTTATCACTTTGTATTGAACTATATCCTGAGACGAATAGAGATAGGCAGGGTATGGGCCCTAAGTAATTAGCTTATCTTTTGCCCCGTTGATTTTGGCCGCCAGATAGTCACTGCCACCACGGTCGGGATGCAGGCGCTGCATCAGCCGTTTATGAGCCTTTGTGACATCCTCTTTAGAGGCGTTGGCTTCAAGGCCAAGAATTTCATAGGCTTCTTTCTCCGTTAGCTCGGAGAGGTTGTTGGCCTGATAACTCTGCTGCGATCCACCGCGATTATTGCGCATCATATAGGTCTGCAGTAGAACGTAGGACTCGCGATCGGCCTCTTTAAGTGACTCGGACAGGCTCTGCAGTTGCTCTGGGCTTAATTCAGAAAGCCGCTTGCCGGTGAATTCCCCCTGTAATATTTCACCATCCATCTCTCGGGTCGCGAAGTTCACCTGGACTAAGAGTGATTTTGTACGAAATTGCGAGGGGCTGGTTTTAAAGCGGCTGAGCACCTGTAGAAATGGCAGCGCCCGTAAGCCCAGAGCCAAGGCCCCTTTGGCCAGTGGAATCAAGGCTGCCAGGCCGGCGCCCAACCAATGCATCCGGCCACTGGCGACCAGAAGTACAGATAATCCCAACACTGACCAGAATGCAGTTCGCCAAAGAAATGGACGGCGCTTTTCGCTGGGTAAGTTTTTGACTATTTTCCACCAGTACCAAACTGAAAAGATGATGGCGATAAGTAAAAGTAATCTTGGCATAAGGGGTTCTTTCGCTGTTTAGTTGATTGGTGTCTTAAAGAGTATATATAAAAAAGCCCCAGCTCAATAAAGGGCGGGGGCTTTTCAAGCTTCTATACACAATTGCTATTAACGAGTCTTAAGAGTCTCTCGCAACTTGTCGGCCATTGAGACCAGTGAAGCTTCAGTGGTTTCCCAATCGATGCAGGCATCAGTAACTGAAACGCCGTATTCCATCTCATCGGGGTTGCTCGACAGCTTCTGGTTGCCACCTTTTAGATGACTCTCAATCATCACCCCGATAATCGACTTATTGCCTTCGATAATCTGATTGGTGACATTGTCCAGAACCAGCGGTTGCAGATTGTGGTCTTTGTTGGAATTGGCATGGCTGCAATCAACCATAATATTCTGCGCAACACCGGCAGATTCCAATTCCTGTTCACAGATTGAAACGCTGACTGAATCGTAATTGGGTTTGCCATTACCACCACGCAAAACCACATGGGCATAGGGATTTCCCTTGGTGGTAATAATAGAAACATTACCCTCGGAGTTAATACCTAAAAAGCGATGTGGGCTGGCCACTGATTGTAAGGCATTAATTGCCACCGTCAGACTGCCATCGGTACCGTTCTTAAAACCGACAGATGATGAAAGGCCAGAGGCCATCTCGCGGTGAGTCTGGGATTCTGTGGTGCGTGCACCAATCGCAGACCAGGCGATCAGGTCCTGCATATACTGAGGCGAAATAGGGTCGAGGGCTTCGGTAGCCGTGGGCAGGCCGATCTCGAGAATATCATGAAGTAACTGGCGACCTATATGTAGGCCATCGGTAATCTTAAACGAGTCATTCATAAACGGATCGTTAATCAAACCTTTCCAGCCAGTGGTCGTACGCGGCTTTTCAAAATAGACGCGCATGACAATCAGCAATGTATCGCTAACTTTTTCAGCCAGAGCCTTTAGTCTCACCGCATATTCCTGAGCGGCTTTCAGGTCGTGAATAGAGCAGGGGCCAACTACAACAATAACCCGATGGTCTTTGCGCTCAAGGATATTTTCAATATCTGTACGGCCCTGTGAAATAACTTCACGGGCTGCTTCTGAAAGCGGGATTTCGCGCTTCAGTTGCGCCGGCGTAATAAGAATCTCTGGGGATTCAATATTAATATTTTCTACTGCGTGGGGATCCATATTCGAATTCCTAAAGATTAACTTTATTCAATGTAGCCATTGTACTTAAATATTCTCAATATTGAAGATTATTCCGCGTCAACCTCAATAAACATAGGGATTTGCGGAAAATACAGTGCGCAGCGGACGGGATTGTCCTGCAGACTTTTATACAAATTGGCATAGTGCCTAAGTTGGCCCTGATATTTACTGGTCTGTTTAGCGATAAATTGCGCTTCACTCTCATCAGCTGCAGGCCTTGAAAATTTGTAGTCAATAATCCAGCGTTCACCCTGATCGACAAAGGTTCTATCAATTACCGAGGTGCCGGCACGATTTTGCTCTGGCTGGTAATAACCCAGGGCTTGTTCACATTGTGCCTGTTTATGGCTGTGCAGTATCCACTGGCCCTTGGGGTCTGCAAGCATAAGCTCAATAGCATCACCAAGACTGCGCAGCTCAACACTGCTGGCAAGTATGCCCTGTTCTTTAAGTTGCGCTGCCCATGCAGTGGGCAGCTTTTCAATACGCTGAGCTGTCCACTTGGCCAGGCCCTCATTAGCGATCTGTTTAAGGGTTCTGTGAAGAACGGTTCCCAGTAAACGCGCGCGGGTAGAGAGGTTTTCCTCGACCGGGTTTTCTGTTGCGATCGCTGTCTCTTCGCCACCTGTCAGCATCGAACCCAGTGATGGGGTCTGGGTTTCGAATTGTCCGGGCAGGCGACGAATATGTTGCAGTCTAGTCGTCACTGCATCTGATTTATCCTCTTCCGGACCCAAATAGACAGGGTATGTCTCGTCATCTATCCCTGACTCAATCGTCTTCCAGATCGGTGCCAGTAATGTGCCTTTGCCCGGTACTAGCCATCCTTGTTTTTTCGCCGCTTTTAGCGAGGCAGATAAATACAGTTTACGAATTGCCCGGGTTGCTGCCACATACAGCACGCGGGTATTTTCCAGACGAGTCTTAAAGGCATCCTCATGTTTAAGGTAGCTGTAGACGCTATCATCTTCTTCATCGTGGGCACCCAGTGGCGCCATCATTAGCGACATCTGGTTGTGTTCATCAATATGTTGGCACCAGCGCAGCAGAGGTTTGTTATCAGACCCGGATGAACGTGCCAGTCCCGGCAGTATTACATGATCAAATTCTAGACCTTTGGACTTGTGAATGGTCATTAGTTGGATCACCGTTTGGCCGGTATTGTCGCTGCCATTATCACCAGAGGGCGAGGCATAGAGCTTTTCAACCGCCTGCTGAAAACCTGTCCAATCGGGCAGGCTTCCTGCGCGCTGCCAGTTTTCCAGCAGATCCAAATAGCTGCGCACATCGCTGAGATCAGCGCTGCCGTTTAGTGTTGCTGGGCCACCCAGTTCAACCCACAGCTGTTCTACAGTTTCACGCAGGCTATTGCGGGAACGGTTTTTCCAGGCGCTCAACAGTAGGGGGACAACTCGATTTAATGCGCTCTGGCCATGTACTGATAATTGCTTGAATGCCGCATTATGATCATCAGAATTCGATAGTCTTTCCAGCTGCGCGAGAATCGCATCGCCTTGTTTTGAACCTACACTCTGGTTACAACTGGTGCCAAAAGTGCTATTGCTAACAGTTAATAAATCCGCTGCATTTAGACCACAAAACGGCGCCCGCAACAGTGCCAGCCAGGGGATTTTATCCGCCGGTGAAAGTAGGGCGCGGGTTATCGAGAGCATATCAATAACCGGCATTCGGCTGGCCAATGGCGTGATATCAATAGCCTGCCATTTAAGCTTGGCTTCACGCAGGGCTGGAACAATGCTTTTCAGATGACCGCGGCCACGCACCAATATCGCAATAGATTCACCCGGCTGGTTATCGCATATGTCTCTACAGGTTTGGGCAATATAATCGGCCTCTGCCTGTTGATAATCATCACCGCAAAAACCCTGAAAGCTAACTGCAGGATCAGCGCCTGAGGCTTTAAAAGCCTCAGATGCCGAGTAGGGCACGGCACCGCGGCTGATATCAGGTACTGCAGGGAATGCTTCACTAAAGGTATCGTTCACCCAGTCGATAACGCCTTTTTGCGAGCGAAAGTTGCAGCTTAATGCCAGCGGCGTGCACTGCACTGGGCCAATTGGATGGCGCTGGGCATTGATAAACAGGCCGACATTGGCATTGCGGAAACCGTACAGTGACTGCATGGCATCGCCAACCAGAAAAAGGGTTCGGCCATCGTCCGGCTGCCAACCGGCGATTAGATGTTCGAGCAATTTAATCTGCGCGCCGGAGGTATCCTGAAACTCATCCACCAGAATATGCCGCAGCTGGTAATCTAGGCGAAGCGTGATATCAGATATGGATTCATCTTCTGGTGAAGGCTCTATAGCTTCCAGTGCCGCTAGAGTAATAGCCGGATAGTCACACTGATCATGCTGTTTAAACACAATTTCAAGTTGGCTGGCTAATCGCGGAAGCAGAAAACCCAACGCATTAAGTATCAATTGCTGGGATTGGTTTATATTGGATTCAGGTAGGTAGAGTGCATTGAGAATTAACTCATGGATATCGGGGTGGTTGCGGCACCATTCGAGCAGTACGCCCATCTGTTGCTTGGCATCTTTTTGATCCGCCGGGAAACCATTATTTTTCGTTACCTGCTTGCGCGGTTCATTCTTTCCAGTAACCAGCATGCTGAGTAAAATCTTCCACTGCTGAATACCCTCGAGACTAATATCCGGCAGCTCGGTAATACCGGCCAGCTCAGTGAGGGGAGAGGGTTTATCTGTGGGTATATGATTGGCGGCAAAATCTGCCAGATAGATTAGCTCCCCGGCAATCGGCAGCAGGGCATCTTGCAGATGTAAAAGCGTCTCACCGACAATCTGATCAATTACCTGCTGGAAATACTGCTGATTTCCTTTGGCATCGTATATAAGCGGTAGCCACTGTTCGCGCTTGCCGAGTATATCTGCCAACAGTCTTTCGCAACGTGCTGTGTCGTTGCCGGTATGGGCCAGCAGTACAGCAAGCTGTTCGCCGACCTCGCCATCTTCCTCAATTCTTTGCAGTAGATTGCGTGCCGCCAGCTCATAGTGAACCGCAGGCTGTTCACTGGGCTCCGGTAGGGCGCCGAGTTTGGTTTCCAAAGCAAACTGGCTAGCAATATAGCGACAGAAACCATCAATAGTTTGAATACGCAGGCGGCCGGGCATCTCGAGCAGATTCCATCCCAGCTGGTTATTGCGTTCTACAGCCTGGGCAGCAATATCCCAGGTCTGGGCCTCGTACTCATTATCTGGTCTTGGCTCATAGGCTGCAGCTTGCAGGGCACTGTGAATACGACTGCTCATTTCACCCGCAGCTTTGCGAGTAAAGGTGATACTAAGAATCTCTTCGGGATTTTCTACGCTGCATAGCAAGCGTAAAACTCGCTGGGTGATCAGTCCGGTTTTACCTGAGCCAGCTGGTGCAGAGACAATAAAGCTCTGAGTGGGATCCAGCGCCATCTGCCTTTGCGGGCTATCTACTACTGACTGATTCATAGATTATCCTCTTCAGTCGCAGCATTGGAATTGTTTGGAAGAACAGCGTTAATATCCGATTCTTCAGGCCAGCGATTTAAGGGCAGTAGATGATCCTGATACCCAAAGCTGGTCTTATGATGAACTTCGACACTGGTATAACCCTGACAAAACTCAGCGGCTAAATTGGACAGTGCAGACTGCCATTCAGTAATTTGCTCCGACCAATTATCCGCAGCTTTTTCAAAGCTGATCAGCTGGCTATCACTGCTGCCAATAAATTTAATATCACCAGCCCGCAACTGGGCAAAAGCGCAGCCATTAGCCTGAGGTTTGCTGGCCAAAAGATACAGCGGTAACTGAGGCTCAACAGGCCTGCTTCCTTCCCATTTGCTGGGTTGTACCCGACCGGTTTTGTAATCAATAATCAGTAACTTCTCGCCTATCTGATCGACTCTATCCAGGCGCAGGGAAATATTGAGATCGCCAAATCTTATGCTCGCACTGCTCTCCAGATTGGCAACCTCAAAAGGCTCGCGCTGCTTTTCCTCGTCGATCCATTCGCGAAGTAATTTCTCCAAACGCTGCTGCTCCAGAGCCCGGAAGCGCTCACCGCGCAGAACCCTATGGCGCGGAGCCCATTCAATTAATGTATCGCCAATAGTCGTCGATAACTGCTCCGAGAGCTGTTCTTCGGAGAGTGAGTTTAAGAAATTCGAGCTTTTCCACTCAGTCCACAGACGGAAAAGTATTTCATGAATCAGCGATCCACGATCCATTGCCGAAAGACCCTGAATCGGTTCCTCCAGCGGCTCGGCTTTAAGGCGATGAGTGGCAAAGGCATTAAAGGGGCAGATCGCCTGATTCTCTAAAAGCTTGCTACCGCCGCGTATATTTTCACTCGCCGGGTTATAGGCGGGCGCGCGATCTTCAACCAATTCGCACTGTTCAGGCTGTGCTAACCAAGGGGGGTAAGCCTCTGGCTCAACCAATAATTCTGCGCCGCTGGATACAGCGATATCGCGAATTAAGGGGCTGGGTTCAAGCTGCTCTTCACCGCGCAGAATAGGGTAGCTAAGAATCAATCGCTGGCTGTTGTTTTTATAGGCTGACAGCAACTCCTGAGCGATCTGCAATTCACGCTCCGGAAGGCTGTGGGGCATTTCATGCTGACGCTGAAAGTCGGCTGGCAACAGCGGGTTAATTGCCACTGAAGCCGGGAAGTTCTGGCTGTGCATACCCACTATCCACAGTTGATCAAAGTGCAGTCCCGAGCCTTCCAATAACCCCAGTATCTGCAATGGCGCATCGGCGGTTTTAGGATGAAATACCGAGTCCTGAGCCAGTAATTGAAGATGTTTTAAAGCGGTAGCCAGACCCACTTCAATCCCCAAATTGTCGAGAGTACAGAACTGCTCAATAGTGCCATCCCACTGCTGGCGTTGCTGGTACTCAATACTGTTTAAGCTGCGGCTGCCAGGCCAGTCCATATCGCCGAGAAATTGATTGAAGAACTGAGCCCAGCCAGTGAAGTTTTTCTGGGTGCCGGTTTTGATCTTGGAAAATCTTTTTAGATCAATTAAAGGCTGGAGAATATCGACTATTGATTGACGATGCTGTTGATCAATCTGCTGCGATTCTTCGTCGGGCATAATTGTCGATAAAAACTTTTCGAGAGTAAATTCAAAGCGTCGGGTTTTGCGCAGAGCCAGCTCGCAGTCAACACGATATTGCAGTGGCAATTGATCAAAGGCTGAAAACGGTGAGTAGAGAAGTTGCAGCCAGTTATTCAGTGGTCGTTCGTATTGCAGCATAGCAATAAGCTCAAGGGCTGCACTGATAACAGCGGTATCCGCCAGAGGCGTGCCCGCCGAGATATTCACCAGCATCTCGGTCTCTTCTGACTTAAGTGCTTCGCTAACCACCCGGGCCACCTGCGGCAGGCTGTTATTCAGATCCGGCACAATAATGCCCAGCCGTTGTTCTGGCTTGGCTTTTAACTGCTGAGCGGCCCAGTTAGCCGCCATCCGCAGTTCCGCTTGGGGATCCTGACATTCCAGACGGTAAGCCTGATTATTATTTTTAGAAGCTGTGCTATCTGTATCTACTTTAACGATTGAGCTGCTGGCAGTTTCGATAACATGCGCCTGCAGTGGCGGAATTGATTGAAAACCATAGAGCATTATCTCTGTTTCAGCGGGCAGGGCAGCCTGTTCAAAGCCACGCTGTATAAGCTGCCAGCTGGATTGCTGGCTGATCAGTTTATTCTTCTGCAGCAGCTCTTCAAAGCTATTGGTCCAGCGCTTAAAGTATTCCACCGCCGGTGTCTCGCCCGGTACCTGATCTGCACTGAGATTCCAATTCTGTAATGTCTTTAGTGTATCCGCGGCAATCTTTGCATAGCTATTACTGTGAGCGGAATCATCTTTGGCAATAGCCCGCTCCCAGTAGTAGCGGCTCTGCTGTGCGCCGACTACTGCGAGCCCGGAGACCAGTGAATGGTTTTGATCCTGAAGTTCATCCCAGCAGTATTTTAGCCAGTGATCAATGGAGTAGACACGCGGTGCGCGCCACACAGATTTACCTATCGCCAGAGCCCAGGCGTCATTAATCTTGGCGGCCAGACGATGATTGGGCGTCAATATCAAGGCGTCGCGCTCTATAGCGTCGCGAAATAGGCTTATATCTATAAGTGGTGGCAGCATCCCTGAGTCGACAACTTTTATTATCATTTAAATAGGCCAGTATAATCGCAAAACAGCGGTGCAATTGACAGTAGGCTGATACAATAAAGCTATGCAAATATCTAATGAACTCGATTTTATTTTCTGGGCACTGGGCGGACTTCTTATCGGCCTAAGTCTGGGTGTCGCTATCAGTCAATTATTGGCCCGTGGTCAGCGCGCCAAAAGCGATGCTGATCTCTCCGAACTCAACAGTATTCGCCTTGAGCTTACGACTGCCAACGGTGTTCTCGAGCAGCGTCTTGTCGGCCAGCAGAGTCAGTACGAAGCCCAGTTAAAGCTACTTCAAGATGCCAAGAAAACCCTTAGTACGGAATTTGAAAATCTCGCCAACCGTATCTTTGAAGATAAGCAGGCGAAGTTCTCTGTGCAGAATAAAGAGGCTTTAGAGGTCACCCTAAGCCCGCTGCGTCGCGATATTGGTGATTTCCGCAAGCAGGTTGAGTCTGCCTACGATAAAGAAAATGCCGATCGCAATAAGCTGGTCGGTCAGCTTAGCGAGCTGCAAAAGCAGACCATGCAGGTATCCGCGGATGCGGTTTCGCTGGCCAATGCACTGCGCGGCGATAACAAAGCCCAGGGTAACTGGGGTGAGTTTATCCTCGAGAAATTACTTGAAGATTCCGGCCTCAGTAAAGGTCGAGAATACGATACTCAGGTAGCGTTAAAAGATGAAGACGGCAAGCGTCGCAACCCCGATGTGATTATCCATCTGCCCGAAGGCCGCGATATTGTGATTGATGCCAAGGTCAGCCTGGTGGATTACGAGCGCTATTTCCACGCGGAAGATGATGAGACCAAAAAGCAGTGCCTGCGTCAGCACCTCAATTCACTGCGTGCCCATATTAAAGGCCTTAGCCATAAAGATTACGAAAAGCTTGAAGGGGTTAACAGCCTCGACTTTGTATTGATCTTTGTGCCTGTTGAGGCGGCCTTTATGTTGGCGTTGGATCAGGATCCAGAAATGATGCGCGATGCCTATGATCGCGGCATTATTCTGGTTAGCCCAAGTACCTTGATGGTGACCCTGAGAACGATTAAAAATCTTTGGCGCTATGCCGACCAGAGTCGCAATGCCCAGATCATTGCCGATAAGGCCGGTGGTCTATATGACCAGTTCGTACGTTATATAGAGTCTCTGGATGAAGTTGGCAAACATATCAGTAAAAGTCAGGAGGCCTGGGATACTGCCCATAAACGCCTGTCTACTGGTAAAGGAAATCTTGTTCGTCGCACAGAGGAGCTGAAAAAGCTTGGCGCCAAAGCGAAGAAAAGCCTGCCTGAGAGTGCCGGTTTGGATGCTTTTGATACGCCAGCACAGCTGCCAGATGATTCGGATCTACCCGAATCAAAAGACTAAATAAAAAGACGGGAAAGATTGAGAATGGGTTTAACTAATTTAATGCTGGTAGCCGGTGGACTGTTGCTGATCGCCTTGACTATCTATGCTGGCTATCTAGGTTATAAGCTTCGTCAGCAACGCCTCGAAGCTGAACAGTCAAGGCAACAGCTAGCTGAAGAGATGGTGGCTAAAGAGTCCGATGCTCGCCAGTCGGTGCAGATTATTGCTCGGGCGCTGGTGCAAAAAGATTTATCTGAAACTGAGGCGGCAATGCGTATTGCCTGGTTAAGTCAGCAGATTAAGCTCAGCGAAGATGAAGCCCAGCATATCAGTGTTTTTCAGCAACTTGCAGTGGCCACATCGCATATTCCAATACTCGATGATTGGGCAGCGCTGAGCAAAGCTGAAAAGCGCCGTTTAGACGCTGAACGTGAATCTATCGAATTAAATTTTCGCGAGTTTATTCAGATTAGTGCTGTTGATCTAACCACTCTTGAGCAGCGTTAGGCTTTGTCTTTTCGGCGTTTAAGTAAGACGCCACTCTCCAGGTGATCTGTCCAGGGAAACTGGTCAAATATCGCCGTTCTAACTATCTCGTGAGTTTTTGTCAGGCTATCCAGATTGTCGCGCAATGTCTGGGGATTGCAGGATATATACAGAATGGTGTCGAAGCGCTGCGCCAATGCCAGAGTGCCATCGTCGAGACCGGCTCGCGGTGGATCCACAAAGATAGTCGAGAAGTTATAACTCTCCAGATCAATATCCGCAAGCCGACGAAAGGGTCTATCGCCATTTAAGGCCTGGGTGAATTCCTCGCTGGACATTCGTACCACAGAAACATTGTCCACCGAGTTATGGGTGAAATTGGTCTCTGCAGAGCGCACAGAAATTTTTGATATTTCCGTCGCCAGAACAGATTTAAAGTGCTGTGCTAATACCGCAGTAAAGTTGCCATTACCGCAGTACAGTTCCAGTAAATCAGTCTGGCGATTATCCGGGTAATCACGGCAGCAACTGCTGGCCCAGCTAAGCATCTTTTGATTGACCTCAGCATTGGGTTGGGTAAAACCAGATTCTACTTGCTGATACTGATACTCACGGCCATCGACAGTCAGCTTTTCCAGTACATAGTCGCGCTCTAAAACCACTTTTTGTTTGCGGCTGCGACCAATCACCATAATATTTAAATCAGTCTGTAACTGCCGTGCAGCCATCTGCCACACTTCATCCACAGGGCGGTGATAGATCAGTGTGACCAATACTTCGCCGCTAAGAGTGGTAAGAAATTCTGCGGTAAAGAGTCTTTGGCTTAACACCGGCTCGGCATTAATAGCCTCGATTAACGGTGTCATCAGCTTATTGATTAATGGGCCGCCAATTGGAAAGCTATCGATAATATAGGGACGTTTTTCCCCGGCGCGGTTCATCGCATAATGAGCGCGTCCATCTTCGTGCCAGATACGAAATTCAGCGCGCATTCGAAACTGGCTGGGTGCCGAATCAAATACCTCAATCTCAGGGAAGCTGAGGCCTTCAAGAGTTTGCTTAAAGCGTGTCTGTTTGGCTTCGAGCTGGGCAGGATAGAGCTGGGGATCAATTGCGTTCAAGGGTGATTTAAGCCTGTTAAATACAGTTTTTCGGTTTCGGTAAACCGGCGAATTTGGCGACCAGTTTAGCCGGGCTGCCGGGAAATAGTTGCAGCAGGTAAATACTGCGGCCTTTGTCCATGGACAGCTCTGTGGCTACGGTTTTACACAGCGGACGCATCGAGGGCGAGAAGCCATATTGATCGAAGAACTGTCGGGCGACATCGAGCACTTCCAGGTGCGCTGCCGAGAGTTGTAACTTATCTTCGGCTGCAAGCTGACTCGCGGTATCCGCGTTCCAGGCTGGCAGTTTGGCTAAGTAGTTTTTTTCGCTCATAGCATTTTATTGCAGCAATAAAAAAAGGGCTCCGTTATGGAGCCCTTTATCATAACTGAAAACCTTAGTCGTCGCTGCTCATGCCGAAGAAGCTCAGCAGGGTCAGGAAGAGGTTATAGATCATCACGAATAATGTCACAGTTGCAGAGATATAGTTGCGCTCGCCACCGTGAATAATGGCGCTGGTCTGCCACATAATAATCGCTGTTGAGAGCAGGGCAAAAACTGCGCTGATGGTCAGTGCCAGTGCCGGGATCTGC
>Ga0209196_1000705_pt1 | contig 26417 bp, 26 predicted proteins | sample COGITO_mtgs_1105_5_FD_184801 | JGI IMG/M metagenome (GOLD analysis project Ga0209196, IMG submission 184801) | Pelagic marine microbial communities from North Sea - COGITO_mtgs_110509 (SPAdes) (version 2) | ecosystem: Environmental > Aquatic > Marine > Epipelagic ... | reverse complement strand
TCTTGGTGGTGGAGGGGGGGAGGCATTTAAAAGAGGAAACGTATGAAAGCGGACGAAGCGCGACTAGCGCGAAGATGCTTCTGAGCCCCGCCGCAAGGGTAGCGAATGAAATGAGTCGGGGGTAAATCGGAACGATTTGCCCGGAACGTAGTGGAGGGTGACTGAAGCGGGTGCCGCATGGGCGGCTGAAGGAGCAAAGTTAAAATCGGAAGCAAAGCGGAAATGGGAAACTATTTCAAAATGGAAATACTGGAAAATGGACGAAGCGCTACTAGCGATGAGCAAACGTTGGAAATCGGAAGCAAAGCGGAAATCAAAAACTTGATAAAGCTTAAAGGTAACACGCTGTTCCCATTGTTCCGATCTGGAACAAAGCAGTCGGTCTTGTCGCTCCACTCAGAACTAGCTTGCCTATTTTCAACTCTCAGCTCTCAGCCGCGTCAACACCCGCGCAGCCCATAGCGCTGGCGTAAACTGAAAAGACAAGCTGCGACTTCTTCTGCCATACTCATCGCGATCCCCATCCGGCAATTCCATCAGCTGCAACAGGGCGTGCTTCAAACTCTCTTGGTCCCGAGGCTTACACCTGAAACCATTATAGCCCTCATGGACAAAAGCAGACACCGCGCCGCACACATCAGTCGCAATAATGGGTAAGCCCATACTCGCGGCCTCGTGAATCACGACTGCCCAAGCATCATGATAACTCGGTAAACAGAAAGCCGATGCACGCGCCATCACTGTAGGTAATTCATCCGGCTGCACAAAGCCTAAAACTTCAACCGAATCAATTACTCCTCGATAAGTCTCAATCAATGGCCCCCCGCCAATCAGCAACAGTCGCCAGTCCGGATGCTCAGATTGAACCGCCTTAAACGCTTGGATCAATTCAACCACCCCTTTGTCTGCCCACATATTACCAATAAAGAGCAAACACTTCTCACCAGCTTGCTGCGATGAGCGATCCAATTCAATGAACTTCTCTGGATCGGTTGCGTAGAGCCCAGTATCAATTGCTTCACGCGCAAACCCTAATCGACGCGCATATTCATATTGATACATCCCCGGGACCCAGATCCGATCACACATGGCATGGATCTTAAATCGAAGGACGTAGGCCAGAAGATATTGCCGCCATAGCGCCTTCCATTGATTATCCATCCCCATAGTCACAGGAACGGTGCCTTTAAAGTGCTTACAAATCTGATTATAGAGCTTATCTGCCCAGCCAGCGACATAGATGTAATTTGGTCGCTGCGTCTTCAAAAAAGCCTGCAGTTCAGACTCCCCTTTATCCTGGCGCCCAATGATTTGAATGCGCGGATGATTCGCAAACTGAAACGGAGCATTATCCGCACGCGGATAAGCCACAATGAGAATCTCTAATTCAGGATCCGCATCGGCAAGCACTTGAATACAATCATAGAAGTATCCAGCGAGGCGGCGGCAGAGAAATAGGCATTTCATGACTCTAGGAATAAGATTCAATCATCTTGGATAGTCCCTCATCCAAGCTCAACAGCGGACGACCTAAAATTTCACGCATTCTAGAATTGTCAGGACAACGGCGCATCATATCACCTTCGGTCAGCGCAGGCAAACGCTTGATTGTAGACTTCGAACCAATGCGATCAATCACCCGCTCTGCCAACTCGAGAATCGACATCTCGTCATCACTGCCAACGTTGACCGTTTCATTGATACAATAATCCTCATACAGGCAACGAATCGTCGTATCAATATTATCATCAATATAGCAGAACGTCCGCGTTTGCGCACCTTCACCGTATACAGTGATCGGCGCACCTGCGATTGCGCTCCTTAAGAATTTAGGCAACACGAAATCCTCGCTCTGATTGGGACCATATGTATTGAAGAATCGAAATATCGTATATTCGAGACCAAACTCGCGATAATACGATTTCAAATAAGATTCCCCCACATTCTTTACTATTGCATACGGCAACCGTGAATTAAGCGGCGTCGTTTCCTCATTCTGCGGAATTTCAAAGGGCTCCCCATACACCTCTGAGGAGGAGGAATAAAATACGCGCTTCACTCCGGTATTTTTTGAAAGCTCTAAGACATTTCGAATCCCATCAATATCAGCAAGCACAGACAGTGGATTATCCAACGTCCGCTGCACTCCAACGAGCGCCGCGTAATGAAACACATAGTCAAAATCAACACTCGTCATTAATGCCGCGAGTCCCTCGTATTTGTTCACATCCAGTTTCACAAATCTGTAGTTGTCAGTCGTGGAAACTGGCAATTTTGACCGCTCACCCGTCGTCAAGTCATCCACAACGACCACATAGTTCTCTGGATCCGAGACGAGACGCGAAGCCAGCGATCCACCCACATTCCCCGCTCCGCCTGTTACTAATATTGTTCTTTTATATTTCATATGTTTTACCTATTTCCCGTTAAAAAATTCTTTTAATCGCCTGCAGTGTATCCAGCGACACCTGCTCCCAGCTGTAATTAGAGACTCGGCGCAAGGACGCACGCTTCATGGCATCTAGATCTTGATCAGAGAGCGCACTCATTGCCAGAAGTGCGGACTGCAAAGCCTCAATCGTGAGCGTTGGGATTAAGTGTCCATTCTCATCATCGACTAATTCTCGGGTTGCACCCACATCGGTGGCGATAATCGCCAGTCCGCGCGCCATCGCTTCAAGGATCACCGTCGGCATGCCTTCTGCATAGCTAGGACAGATGAGAATGTCACCTTGATCGAGCTCAGCCTGTAAAGCCGCCGAACCCGAAATTGAGCCACGATACTGCACCCAAGGGAGATCCAATTGTTTCTCCTTGGGAATCGGACCAATAAATACAAATTCAATCTCAGGCCCTTGCCAGTCACTCAGAACGGCATGCAATTCTTCAATGCCCTTCCTGCGCTCATAGCGCCCCAGAAACACAAATCGACGCCTCCCTGATGAAGGCGATGGCCTAGCCCGGAGCCAGGAAGCGTCGATCGCATTCGGGACCTGAATGATTTTTTCCGCGCTCACGCCCAATCGATTTTCCACGATCTCCCGTATCTTTCCGGAAAAGGAAAAGACAGTGTCAGCCTGCTGCGTGAGCTGAGCAAATGTTCGCCGTAACAATAGATGCTCTAACTTATTTCGCACACTAGCCGCCCGCTGAAACATCTCATAGCCATGGCAATTCACTCCAATCGGCGGCAACGTGTCGCCCTTGTGCTTTGCCTCGATAAAGGCACTGCCAGTCAACCCTTGCGCATAAATGAAATCACACTCTGCACCCTGCGAATGGTATGCATTAAGGAGTCGCTTGGAATACTGACGACTATCTCGAATGTAATGCCCAGGCAAGCGCCCCCGTTCGGGAGACTCAACAAACACATGTTGGATCTGCTCCTTCACTGATTCGGAGAATCCGTCTAGAGCCTTAGCCGCTTTAATTCCGGCCTCGGAATGTGCGGTATGAAAGACCACCAGTTCCACCCCATGCGCAGCCAGATGCTGAGCCAGCATAGTGGAATGACGTTGCATCCCCCCCATCACGTAGGGGTGGAGGCCGTCGGTTATCAGTGCTATCTTCATATTGGTAAAGTTGCTCAAACAGAGCCGGAATATGTGTCAGTCTGGACAGATTAATTAGCGATTCGATATTGTAGAGTCAGTCACAGTATTGAGCATAGGTTGTTGTTCTACTTCCTCATGAGCAAACTCAACAGGTGCGATGTGGCCACAAAGATAGGCGTGGACGTATATTGCTATGATTTCTGTGCTCCCCCAGTACACACACCCTCGACCACCACGCAAATGCAGTGAATGCCCAAAGTTGCTTACGGTTGCGCTGAAGCTTTGGATAACACGTATAACCATGCGCTAGATTTCCCTTCAACCCATCTCGTAAAGAGCTGCTGGCTTAAAAGCCAGTTTCACTTAATTTTGAAATCGCCGCCTCAGAAATGCTTCACATCGCCGATACGTTCCGCCATGTATTTGATATTTGAAGAGAACTCTGTTAATACGACGGCCATTATGGGCAGTGATGCTGAATCCTGCATTACTGCCCATTATTATTTTCATGCTAATCAGGCCAACAATAGCACCTAAAGGCATACGACCTTAAACCACCAACGAAAACAAAAATTATATCCCTTTATTTTGTAAGCCCCGAACAACAAACCACATTTATATATGTTAAGAATACACCTATTAAATGGACCAAACAGCTCGGTCTCTTTTTCGGCGAGCAACAACTGATTTAGTAATTCCTGCTTAAGACCGGAAGACATTCCTGCCTGCGAACATACCACACTTAGCATCGAAACATAAGTCCCTCGCAATGCATATAAAAGCTTGCTCACATTAATATCAGAACCACGAATTAGCTTAGCCATCTTCTGAAGATACATACAGACTCCATTCACCCTTCTCTGCATAAATGTGCTGTTGTCACAAACAATACGCTCTTCGCAGACACGGTAAAAACAATCCGGCTGGATATCTGGTATGATCTTATATGAGACATCAGGCTCCATCAGCGCACGCGTATGCAATTCCACATCTTGCAAGCGTAAATACTCCGGATCAAATCCATTGATACGAAGAAGAAAACTAAGCCGCCAAGTCGTCTGCATAACAGACCATGGAAGCTCATGCCGCAAAAACTGGAATAGATGATTCTGCCTCGGGTGCGGACGCCAGATCTGCCTCCTGTCTCCGATACTTCTATTAAAAGTCCCCATAGTAAAGACGAGGAAATCATTTTCTGGCGCATTTTCAAACGCTAGTTGCCGTAGCTCTAAACAGTCTATAGAAAGAATATCATCAGAATCAAGGAACATTACTAATTCACCTGAAGCCATTTTAATGCCCGTATTTCGAGACGCAGAACCGCCCTCACGCGTATTATTAACGTGTAGCTTAAAACGCGGATCCCCTTGGATATAGCTTTTGATAATTGAGAGCGAGCCATCACTAGAAGCATCGTCTATAATAATTGCCTCCCAGTCCGAACTCGTTTGCAACTTAATTGATTGCAACGTATCCACAACATAACTAATTTTATTGAAATTTGGAACGATGACTGAGATCATGATTTTTCAGAAATATTAACTGAGGAAAATAGAATACTTAACGAGAAAAAAACTAAGCGGGAAAACTCAGCAGTTCCGTATAAGCAGTGCAGCTCTAACGCTCCTTTTCAAACGAATTAAAGAAGACCTCACGCTTACCTCACGCTTAAGCTCGTCAGTAACCACAGCACTGCTCCATGCATCCGCTTCAAGACTACCCCAGCAACAATATAAATCCTTCGGGGGAAAACAAAAAAGGGATAAAGCGGGAATGAATTGAATCGTAATTCATTGAGACTCATGAGGCGCTTACAGAAGCTAAGATCCCACCATTTGCACTCCAGCTCTAAGGCAGATATCTGCCTCTCAATATGCGTTACAATCTCAACGTATTGAAAACTACTTAAGCTGTTTCTAAAGTGATTAAGATCCTTCCTCATAAAATAACTCGTCTGCAAGACCATTGATTTCCTCACCGAATAATCGCTGAGGTAGTTCTCCATTAATTGGAAAGTGCAAGTCGAGCAACTTGACTTCGGAAAGGAATTACCAGGATGGATCCTCCAATTCAGTAATTTTTCATCAACAACAGTGAGGCCATTCAACATGCACGAACGTAAAGAAAGTATAGTATCTTCATTCCTGACGTCGATCCCAATGGGTCCTACGTCTTGAATAACTTTAGGGTCCCACGCAGCAGCACAGCCAGTTAATTCAACCCTCCCTTCCTCCATGTATAGCTTCAAATGATCTTTTTTGGGTGTGGAATTTATTTTATTCGTCCGGTCAGTAAACCACTTACTGTCGCTGCGTGATATAACCTCGCCAGACTCGTCAATCTTGCAGTAAGAGGATCCAATACCACTCGGACAATCATTCGCATACCAAGCACGAACCAACACTTCAGTTCTATTGGGAAAAGAAATGTCGTCTCCAGCTGCTATTACAATTAATCGGCCCCTAGCTGTTTGAAATGCCCAATTCACAGAACTCGCCAACCCACAATTCTTGTTATTCCGATTTATAATAATCTGATGCGACCCAGAGTAGTCCTCCACCATTTCCTTAATTATCCCCCAGGTATTGTCACTAGAGCAATCGTCGGTAAGAATGATCTCTAGATTCTCATACGTTTGCGCAAAAGCCCCTTCCACCGCCTCACGAATATAATTTTCTTGATTATACGCAAAGAGTGCAAAAGTAATTAATGGAAGCTGATCATTCATGAATTTTTAGGGAATTTTTCTAAATCAGGCTCCGAAGCAGAGGGATACCTACGAGTTTCCGTCGAATCTGATGCTCAGAACCGAGGCGTTGCAACAGAACTCGCAAACAAGAAATACCCCCAGCACAGACAGAAAGACAGCCCACAATCGTGGAAGCGAGTAGAGATAGGTTGAGTGAACTCAACAATATCAACATACAGGCAGCGAGTGACATTCCGACTAATTTGACCACCGGACGGCTCCAGGAGAATCCAATCATTTTGCGAGAGAGAACCAGCATGAAACCAATGTAGAGCACATATAACCCCGCAAATGCGAGTGCCACTCCCGTGAGGCCGAATAATTTAAGGCCTAGCACGATGAGTATGAGATGCACCGTATTTCCGAGTAATTCAGTTGCGGCAAACAATTTGGCACGTCCTAGCGCGAGAATGATAAAACCCATCGGCCACGAAATCACGCGCCCCAAACAGCCAAGGCTGAAGATTTGTAATAGCACCACTGCATCGGAAAATTCACTGGTGTAAAATAGCTTGATCATCCACGGAGCAAAAGCGATCACCGCCAGAATTGCAGGCAACGCAAGTAGAAGTCCCACTTCGGTTTGCTGATTCACCAAATCACGCATTTTAGTGTGCTCTTGATTCACGGCGGTCAAGCTCGGATAATAATCGGCGCCCATGGCCTGCAAGATAAAATTAACAAGGAGACCGGACAGATTGAAAGCGGCACCGTAGATCCCGACTGCAACCAAGCTAATGTCCGCGGCGATCAACGTGCGCGTGGCATAGGCAACTCCTGAAACCAACAACATACTCAACATCAGGCTCAATCCTAGCTTCACCATGCCACCTGCTACCCGAAACGACTCCGCCCAATCCATGCTGACCTGGGGCACAGTTATCTTGGAAGCGAACCACCACGAGGCAAGCAAGTTGGTCAAACCAAGTAACACAATCGCAGGCACGACCCCGCCGACTCCTAGCCAGAAATAAAGACCGACGCTAATCACCGATCCAACTGCGACCCCAATCACATTCAACTTAGCGATATCCGCGATACGACGCATCCCTTGGATCAGCGCCATTTGCCCGCCTTTAATATTGGTGAGTAAAATAGTGCCCCCCACCAAGGCAATATCCCACTGATGCTCTAACGAACCGAAAGTCAGCTGACTTAACGGCCCTGAAAAGACTGCCACCAATACCGTTCCAGACAGCCCGCTGAGCCAGCACATCCGGCGGAGAGTCAGAATCGTCCGTCCGACACGTTCGTCATCCTCCGAGCCAACCGCTTCAGCCACATCACGGACCGCGCTGCCCTGCAAGCCCAGACCTGCAAAAGTCCCAATAAATCCGATCAAGGCCTGATAGGTGCCCATCAAACCCACGCCAAGTGGCCCGATCAAGACCGCAACAAACTTGATCCGCACCATGCCGATCAAGATGTTAATGCCCTGCGCTCCTCCAATCAAGGAGGAGGACTTCATGATCCTAGAATACGACTGTTTGGATTCACTCAAATCAATCAAATTTGCGCAGTTGCGTGAGGACTTGCTCAACATCCGAATCGGTCATCACCGGGCTGATCGGCAAACTCAGCACTTCTTGGTGAATCGCCTCAGTGAGCGGCAACGCCAAACCTGCCAATTCGGGATAGGCCACCTGCTGATGAGATGGCACGGGGTAATGGATCATCGTTTGAATACCTGCCTGCCGTAAATGCTCTGCAAGAACATCGCGCTGTGGGTGGCGAATGACAAAAAGGTGCCACGCTGGGACGCCATAGTCTGCGATATGAGGAAGGCTGAGACCTGAGGGTTGAGAGCTGAGGCCTGAGAGGTATGCTTCCGCGACCTTTCGGCGTTTATCGGTGTCCTCGTCGAGATATTTTAATTTAACGCGGAGAATCGCGGCTTGGATCTCGTCCAGCCGGCTGTTCATCCCTTTGTATTTGTTATGGTATTTCTCGTGCGATCCGTAATTTCGCAGGGCTTTGATCGCATCAGCGAGTTGATCGTCGCTTGTCGTCACTGCACCGCCATCTCCCAAGGCTCCCAAATTCTTGCCTGGATAGAAGCTAAAGCCGGCGGCATCACCAAGTGCGCCCGTCCTGCTTCCTTTATACGTGGCTGCATGCGCCTGTGCGGCGTCTTCAATGACCTTCAATCCATGCTTTTTTGCAATCGCGCAGATCGGATCCATATCGGCGCACTGACCATACAGATGCACAGCCATGATGGCTTTGGTGCGCTCGGTGATCGCCGCCTCAATTAAAGTGGGATCGATGTTATAAGTGCGTTCGTCGGGCTCAACCAGCACTGGCTTCAGTCCCGCACGACTAATCGCCAAAATCGACGCAATATAGGTATTGGCAGGCACAATCACTTCATCGCCCTCCTGCATGATACCGAGTTCACGGTAACCCATGAGAATCAGAATCAACGCATCGAGACCATTGGCGACGCCGAGGCAATGGTTCGCTCCACAAAAGTCCGCAAACTCTCGTTCAAGGGCTTGGCCCTCTTGCCCGAGAAGATACCACCCAGAGTCCAACACGCGTTGAATTGCCTCAAAGATTTCTGCTCCGTGCGCGTCGTTTACTTTTTTGAGATCGAGGAATTTTATCATTGGCTTACCCTCTCCTTAAACTCGTCGTAATTCCGGATGTAATCCGCTTCATCGTAGTGCTGATCAGCCAAAACCAGTAGCACGCAATCAGATGTGAAATTTCTCATCACTCGCCACATTCCTGGCCCAATCAAGACGCCTTTTTCCGCAGAATCCAAAAGTACCACCGTTTCCGATTCACCATCGTCCAACACCATCTCACAGGATCCTGTCACGGCAACCGCGACTTGATTCAACGCCTTGTGCGCATGAAAGCCGCGCTCGACGCCTGTTTTCGTGCCAAAGATATAGTAGACCCGACGAACAGGAAAGGGCACAGACTTTTCGGCTTCGACCGCGATCAAGCTGCCCCGCTCGTCGCCGAGGGGGTTAAAGTTAATTATTTGTGGTTTCATAATCGTTACCAGTGATATTCTTCAACTATTTATTAATAACAGCCCAATGCCTTAGGTTGAAACTCTGTCACTGAATCCAGAAGTAGATCTGGTTCATATTGCAGTAAACTGGCCTTACTCAAAAACCCACTCAAGACAGCACAGGTTCTGATCCCTAGCGATTTCCCGCATAATATGTCCTTACCAGTATCACCCACCATCCAATCTTGCATAGACAATTGAGATACATGGCTTGCGATTAGTTCTTCCTTTGTAACGCGTTGCTCTGTAACTAATACCTTGCAGAAATAAGGGAGTAAATGCAGATCCTCTAACTGGTCTATCACCACGCTCCGATGTTGTCGCGCAGTGCAAACATACAGTTCTGCATGATTTTTAAGGAGCGATAGAGTATCGTGTATATGATGAAGATTTGAATCCAATTTTATGAATTCTGGGGCTTCGATCAATCGCATCCATTCCTGCACAAACCGCTGAATTTGTGATTCAGTATAGCCATAATTTTGAGCTAAAATATCTTGATTTGACACCTTGTTCTGCTTGAGAGCCCAATATTCCGAGTAAGTCAGATCGGGCACTTGGACTAAATGCTGAAACAAAGTGTAAAGCCTTTGCTTTGAATCGATGAGAGTTCCATCTAAGTCAAAAACGATATTCATTACAGATTATTTATATGATTATATTCTAATGTTAATCCCTCGAGCAGATTCGTCTCTTGCACTTTAAGGTATTTCTTGAATCTGTTATTATCAAAAACAAGATCGCGCTTTACTCCCTTAAATTCACGCATCTTAACCTCAACGGATTTGCCGCTAATTTGTATCAAAAGGTTAAGTAGTTCACGAATCGAAATAGGATGACCACCTACAATATTAATTACGTCTATATGATCTTCTAGTTCAAAAGCTCGCAAAACCCCTTGAATGACATCTTCAATATAGATCAAGCTTCGCAATTCGGAACCGTCTCCCCACAATTCAACATATTCATCATTGACGATTCGCTGAATGGCCTTGGGCAGGAACTTCAAATAAGCTTCTTCGCCTGGGCCATAAACGTGGCCTATACGTAAAATCAAACTCTTTACATTTTTCTGCTCACAATAAGCAGCAATCATTTTTTCGCAATACAGCTTTGAATGCCCATATAGCGTCTGAGGCATCGTTGGAGTCAGTTCACTGATCTTTTCTGCTGCAGTATACACGTCTAAAGTGCTTAGATAGATCACTCGTTTAAGACTTTTAAACGGTAGCTTTAGTAGCTTTTTCGTGAAATCAACATTGCCATTGCAGCCCTCTAGATCGTTTGCATCAATAGCCGCTTTGGGAGTGAATGCTCCGACATGAACAATAACTTCAACGCAATCCAATCGAGAGAAATTATCCTCACTTATATGAAAATCCGTTCGATCATATATTATTGTATTTAAGCAGTTTTCATTAGGTCTTGAAGATAAGGCGATCACATTATCGGCACCATAAATTTTGCATGCAGTTTCTAGTAGCCGACTTCCTATAAATCCGGTTGTGCCTGTCATTAAAATTCTCATAGAAATACGATCTCTTTATTAATCCCCTCAGATGTTGTTAAACGCGGAGCAACATCCATCCCTCTCAGCCATAACAAATCATTTGGCAGTGGATTAATTTTCTTTTTCAATTCAGGAAATTCTCCATAAAGAGCTATGTCTTTGAAAATCTCAGGCATATTTAAGCCGGCCTCCGTGAAGAAGAGCACGGTAGTAAAAAATCGTGAAATATTAATCTCAGTCGGTTTAGGCACACCCTTTTCATCATAAGCCATATCAACTCCAAATATCCCATGGGGCTTATCCGAAACTGCTTTAATCGCGTTCATCGCAATTTCAGTTGCCTGTTCATTATTACACGTCTTACCCACCTTAGTCACACCTGTGACACCTGAAATGCTCCTACTCCCATGAGTCCATCCGCATCGTTCGCGCGACTGTGCCACCACTAACTCACCCTGATGCCAAATTGACAACCAAGTGACTGTGTCTGGAGTCAACATTTCAGCAGCTACAAAGTCCCCCCAGCCGTTGTAATGCTCAATCCACGCCTTAGCCAAAACGTAAGAATTCGTCGGAATGGCCCCTTTGCCACCACCTCCAATTGAAGACGCGCGTAACCAAATTTTACCATCTCGATCAGCCAGCACTGCAAATGCTTCCTTCAGATCCTCTTCATTATTGATTAGCATATTCTGAGCAACTGGCACACCAGCTTCTTTGAAGGCCAGATACGATTTATACTTATGAACGCACGTATCTATCACCTCATGTGAGGGCATATACAGTTTGGTCCCAGTGCCTAGAATTTCATTACGAAAAAGGGACGCATGGTAGATCTCCAAATCATTTTGAAAATGAATCAAGTCAGGCCTCTCTGTCTCTAATAAATGCAAAAGAGCTTTTTTATATTCTGGCGCATTCGCATAAGGCACCCACAGCTTCTTAGAAGCCATAGATAATGCCAAGTCATACGGCTCTGAGCCCATACCCAACACCGTTTCTTCTCTTTTGCTTCTAAGCAGCGAGTTAATAACACCTTCAGAAGGTGCGCCACCGGCACCTGCAATTATAATTTTAGCCATATCAATATTTTATATTAAATTTAAATGCCTGAGCCACACCTAGCATCATAGGGATGCCACACGCTTCAGATAATCACCGTAGCCCGACTTTTCTAGCTTTTCTGCAAGCGTTAATAGCTGCGCGCGATCAATAAAACCAGAGCGATACGCGACCTCTTCGATACAGCCGATCTTCAGATCCTGACGCTCTTCGATCACACGCACGAAGGTGGAAGCTTCATTAAGGGAAGCAAAGGTGCCGGTATCGAGCCAGGCTATTCCACGATTGAACACACCCACTTTTAGCTTTTTGCGCTCTAGGTAAACTTGATTCACCGTGGTGATCTCGTATTCTCCATGTGCAGAGGGCTCGATCGACTCGGCGATTTCGACCACGTCGTTATCGTAAAAATAAAGACCAGGCACGGCGAAGTTGGACTTCTCATCGGCAGGTTTTTCTTCAAGAGAGATCACATGCCTCTGATCGTCGAACTCGACCACGCCGTAGCTCTCGGGGTCGTGCACAGGTGCTGCAAACACGACGGCACCATCCGGATCGGTGTGTTGGCGGACGAGTTCACCAACGCCGGATCCATAAAAGATGTTATCACCGAGGAACATCATCCTCGATCAACAATAGGTACAAATATTACAGTTATCAGCGAGCTGTGCCTTTACCAAATCAACGCAAAACTGCCAGATAGACGTGCCTGCCCCGATTTTGGGCTGCACACTTGACATGGAGTGTATCGCAGATGGATTTCTATTCTGAAACATGGATAAACTCCTTTTTACTAATTAGCGCTGCATTAACGTATTTACTAATACGCTCTTCAGCCATTTTTGAGCCTGCTAGACTCAAATGGTCATCATCAATATACAGAATACGATTCTGTCGACACGCCACTACTTTCGATGACTTTTCATACAAATCCGCAATAGGAACAGATCGACAAAAGTCATATTTCTCTGAAAACAGTCTTAATCGCTTCCGGCCTTCGCGCTCAGCATCAGACAACTGCGGCAGCAATATTTCGTCAGGAACCTCAATAGAGTCGAATCTGTAAGAGAGATAGAGAGGTAAACTCACATCAGTAATGTCAAGGACTGGTGGTTGCTCGATAAACAACACCATTGAGCCAAAATCCCTGAGCATCAAAATGAACTGTTCAAATTCAAATATGTCGAATCTCTCCCATCTTGCTGAGATAATAACTACCTCCGGTTCCCATAACCGCAATTTCTCAAGACGATTTTGATCAAACTGCCTTCTCTCTATAGCATTAAAGCCTCCTAAAGGTTTCGTTTCTAAAGGGAATTTAATGAGAGGGTTCGTGCCATCAGCAAGGAAAAACGAGGAGGATACATTTAATTCTTTACAAATATTTCTCACTACAGGAGCCCACATCAAGCCATGTGAACTGCCCAAGAATACAACACGCGGAGTTTTCTCGCCATTCATTAAATCCAGAACACCATTATTTTGATACGCATCCTTCAATGACTCGGGCCGAGAAAGCCAATTTACCCCAAGCGTTCTGGAAGCTGGAAGTGCTATGATCTTAGGTGAAACATTATATTTCTCGCCCATCCAAATAGTTGGCAAAAACCTCGGAGTATTATAGTTATAGCTTGCTCGAGTAAGAAAACCCGCCAATCCAAGACTAACAACTAGGGCCAATACAACAGGCATGAGAATGTTTTTCGCCCTACGAGTTGGCTTCTCGATGAAATGGTAGGAAGCCAGAGACAAAATAATAATCAAGGCAATCACCACACTGTTATTAATATGCTCAGGATACTTTAATTGTAAGGCGGCACCCATAACAATCACTGGCCAATGCCAAAGATACAGTGAATAAGAGCACTTGCCGACATGCACGACGGGCGCCCAAGACAACAACCGACTCGCGAGACATTTTTCACCACCGGAAAAACGAATGACCAAGACGGTTCCGACGACAGGAAGAAGCGCCCAAAACCCGGGAAACCCTCCCGCTCCTTGAATCAAATAATAACCGGCACCAGTAAGTAATAGCCCGGCAGAGGCGAGCGTTCGGCTAATGTTTCCTTTTGGCGCGGGGCCCCTGGATCGTTCGAAAATTGCCAACAAACACCCCGCCGCCAACTCCCACGCACGCGGCGGGAGGAAATAGAAAGCCGCATTCGGAGAATGACTGGTCGCATAAACGCCGAGACCAAAGCTTAAAACACTACCAGTTAGAATAAGAGTAAATACACGCTTTGGCGTTAACTTCAAAAGGATTAGAAGCAGTAATGGATAAAAAAGATAAAACTGCTCTTCAACTGAGAGAGACCATGTATGCAGTAAAGGTGCAGTCTCTGCCGCAGGCCCCCAATAGTTCCCTGAAAGCTGCCACATCTCCACATTCGCATACAGAAAGATCGCCGAGAACACTTGCTCCCCAAGCCCCTCCCAACTGGGCCCAAACAAAATAAAATAACCAGCAACCGATGTCCCAATCAACATCGTAAGCATCGCTGGCAAAATGCGTCGAATACGTCGCATCCAAAAACCTGAAAATGTAAAAATGCCAGCCGTTTGCTCTTTTAAAATGATCGAAGTGATCAAGAAGCCGGAGATGACAAAGAAGACATCCACCCCGACAAATCCACCTGGGATCCATGTCGCACCAAGATGAAACAGGACAACTGGGATGACCGCAACCGCACGAAGCCCGTCGATTTCGGGTCTATACTTAATAATACTCATTCAAATAGCAACTAACTACCAATAGATGATTAATAGAGAATTCATAAAGCTGCGACCCGCTTAAGATAATCGCCGTAACCAGACTTCGCATATTTCTCGGCTAAGACCAATAGCTGCTCTCTAGTGATGAATTTGGAGTAATAAGCGACCTCTTCGATACAACCTATTTTTGTATCTTGGCGCTCTTCAATGACACGGACAAAAGTAGATGCTTCGTTCAGCGAAGCGAAGGTGCCGGTATCCAGCCAAGCCACACCACGATTCAACACACCGACCTTGAGCTTTTGGCGCTCGAGGTAGACTTGATTGACCGTGGTGATCTCGTATTCGCCACGGGCGGATGGTTCGATGGTTTCCGCAATTTCCACCACATCGTTGTCGTAGAAATAAAGTCCAGGCACTGCGAATTTTGACTTCGGCTCTGCAGGTTTTTCTTCGATTGAGACTGCATTCTTCTGCTCGTCGAACTCCACCACTCCATAGCGCTCGGGATCGTGAACTGGCGCGGCAAAAACAACCGCACCGTCTGGATCCGTGTGGCTACGCACGAGTTCACCAAAACCAGAACCGTAGAAAATATTATCCCCGAGGACGAGCGCCACCTTCTCGTCTCCAATAAATTTTTTGCCGAGCACAAACGCCTGAGCCAAACCATTGGGCACTTCCTGTACGGTATATTCAAAGCGACAGCCGAGCTCGGATCCATCGCCGAGCAGACGCTTAAACGCCGCTTGATCCTCGGGAGTAGTAATGATCAGAATCTCATTGATTCCAGCCAGCATCAGGACAGACAACGGATAGTAGATCATCGGCTTGTCGTAAATCGGCATAAGCTGCTTCGATACGGCAAGTGTGATGGGATGGAGACGAGAGCCGGCACCGCCAGCGAGTATAATTCCTTTCATAAAATAGGGGCCCTCTGGGCCGAAGATGAAGCCGCGCAGCGGCTAGGAGATGAGAGCCTTTGGCTCGGATATTGGAGATGGACGCTAGCTGGGAATTGGGTGTAGGGTTTAGGAACTAAACAGAACGATACTAGTTACGGTGGCTAGGGTGAGCAGGGCTGAGATTGTTATAAAAGCTTGGCGTTTCTTAAAGTTCGAAATGAGCCCCGTGATCTTGCGACCTGCTTGTATAGTTTCCTCTCGAATGGCGACACATTCATTTGCGAATTCTGGATAGTAATCCTCGATGACATAAAGAAGAGAGCGTGTTTCACCCCCTGACGCACGGGCAATATTATAAAAGTGTAGTTTTTCCTGTCCCCCAATTCGCTCAAAACCTTCCGCAATGTTGGTCATGACGGAAACAGAGGATCTTTGAATCTGACTGCACAAACCAAAGTCATGCTTTAGCTTTGCAGAACCCTCAGAGTGTAAACCTGCCGCACGACAGAACGAGCCTCTTGCCAAGCCTCTAAGTCCTCAAACTTCATTCCCATATTCTATATCCAGCGAAGCGTATATCCTTATTCAGCATTTCCTAAGCGATCTAACTGATAATCCCCGCTTAAAATGCGATCGGTCCACTCTCGATTGTCTAAATACCATTTTACCGTTTTGCGGAAGCCGCTCTTAAAATCTTCTTTCGGCTCCCAGCCTAGCTCGTCTCTGATCTTGGTCGGATCGATCGCGTAGCGCATGTCGTGGCCGGGGCGGTCGGTTACAAAGGTTATCAAATCTTGGAAAGATTTGGGACCTTGGGTCGAAGATGCGCTCGCTTCACTCACTGGAGATGGGCTATCGGATATCGGATTTTGGGTATCCCCATCTTCTATATTCGATCTTCCAGATCCGATCTGCTCATCCATCAGTCCGCAGATCATTTTAACCAGCTCGATGTTCTGCCGTGCATTATTACCACCGATGTTGTAGGTTTCGCCGACTCTGCCCTTCGTGACGACGGAATACAACGCTTCGGCGTGGTCGGTGACATACAACCAATCGCGGATGTTCTCGCCTTTACCATACACCGGGATCGGTTCGCCGCGCAGGCATTTTAAAATCACGACCGGGATCAGCTTCTCGGGGAACTGATAGGGTCCATAGTTATTGGAACAATTGGTGACCAGCACTGGCAGACCGTAGGTGTCGGCCCAAGAACGAGCAAGGTGATCGGACGCGGCCTTGGAAGCGGAATATGGCGAGTGCGGATCGTAGGCGTGTGTTTCGGAGAAGCCTGGCGCATCGGGCGCAAGCGAACCGTAGACTTCGTCGGTGGAGACGTGGAGGAAACGGAACGTTTCCTGAGAGGGCTGAGACTTGAGGGCTGAGACTTGAGACGGTAGTGATTTCCAATATCCGAGACTCGCTTGAAGCAGGTTAAACGTGCCGATGATATTGGTCTGAATAAATTCACCTGGGCCATCGATCGAGCGATCGACGTGGCTCTCGGCGGCGAGGTGCATGACGGCGTCTGGTTGGTGCTTTGCAAAGACTGCGCTGAGCGCAGCCGCATCGCAAAGGTCGACCTGTTCAAAGGTGTAATTCGAATTGCCTTCGAGATCGGCGAGTGACTCTGAATTGCCCGCATAAGTCAACTTATCGAGATTGATGACAGATTCGCCCTTCTCTTCAACGAGAAGACGAACGAGATTAGAACCGATGAAGCCGGAGCCGCCTGTAACTAATATTTTCATAGTAAAAATTGAAGATTTTTGATTACAGATTAGGGATTTCTGATTACAGATGGAAAGATATCTGATCTTTAGATTTGTGATGCCTGATCAGGGATGGACAGGACAGAAGACCTGTACTTAAGGGCATAATAAAGGGTTGGGGCCTAATTATGATTATGGTGAATGACGCAGCACCTAAGCGCGGTAATACTTCTCTGGACGTGTTGTCACACAGTTTCTGGTATCCACGACGGGGCATTTGAACCCACTAAAATCGAACGCCTTATATTCGTCGTGGTGCGTGGCGAGCAGGATGCAGTCGTAGTCCTCAGTAATGTCGACTGACTTACGTCCGGCAAGATGTGGATGCTCACGGGTCATACGGATCTCCGGAACATACGGATCGTTATAGCTGACCTGCGCGCCCTTGGCTTCGAGCTTTCCAGTGAGCACATAGCTGGGAGATTCACGGTCGTCATCGACATTCGGCTTATAGGCCATGCCCAGCAATAAAATCTTTGAGCCTTTGATCGACTTCGCATCGTCGTTGAGCGCCTCAGCCACACGGGCGATCACATAGTCTGGCATAGCGGTATTCACTTCACCAGCCAGCTCGATGAACTTGGTGTGTTGATCGTATTCGCGCGCTTTCCATGTGAGATAGAAGGGATCAATCGGAATACAGTGTCCGCCAAGACCCGGTCCAGGATAAAAGGGCATATAGCCGAAAGGTTTGGTGGCTGCCGCGTCGACGACATCCCAGACATCGATGTCCATCTCGTGGAAGACCATCTTCAGCTCATTGACCAGTGCGATGTTGACTGAGCGAAAGATATTCTCAGTCAACTTGGTCGCTTCGGCCACGCGGCAGGAGCTGACTGGATGCACCGCATCCAATGCAAGCGAGTAAAGTTCAACACAACGTTCCAAGCATTCAGGAGTCAGCCCGCCCATGACCTTGGGGATGGTTTTAACGGAGTGATCTTTGCGGCCTGGATCTTCGCGCTCAGGGGAGAACGCGAGATGAAAGTCGACGCCTGCTTTGAGACCAGAGCCAGCTTCGAGGACTTTGAGTAGGTCGGTGTCCGTCGTGCCTGGATAGGTGGTTGACTCGAGGACGACGAGCTTTGCTCGGGGTGAGGCTTGAGACGTGAGGCCTGAGACCTGAGGTGTCAGATACGGCGCAATGGCTTCGCCAGACTTGAGGACATACGAAATATCCGGCTCGCGGTATTTATTCAGCGGCGTCGGCACGCAAATTAGGATCGCATCGACTTCTGCCACGCGGGCGAAATCAGTGGAGGCTTCCAACAGGCCGCTGTTGCGTGCCGTTGCGATGTCGGCCGCATCAATATGGCGAATATAAGTCTCGCCCGCATTGATGGCATCGACTTTCTGCTGATCAATATCGAGACCGAGCACCGAAACACCTGAATCCGCAAAACGCAGCCCAAGCGGTAGACCAACATAACCTAGACCAATGATTGCAATTTTCATAATATTTTTGTTTTTAATTTAACGTTGTAAGGGGCGAAACCAGCATTGCTGGGGTGGGAGACCTGAGGGCTGAGGCGGTAGAAGCGACACTCTTGTCGCTTTTTTATTTTACTGCGGTTGCCATCGCTCAGAGCTAAAGCGACAAGAGTGTCGCTTCTACTAGTTCAACTGCCCCACACAGCAACTTAGCACGCTACCGCCATTGGTCGGGCGGGGCAACGCGACGAGAAAAGGGGGCCAGCGGAACTGGGGAGAGGTGGGCTGCATAAGGGGAAAGCCTTAGCGGAAAGTTGCAAAGATGCAGACAATCGTGGCTTTGTTCAAGAAAAAATGAACAAAGTGAATAATGAGGTGGGACCAGCGTTGCTGGTGTGGGAAAGTTGAAAGTATAAAAGTAGTAAGGGGCTGGAAGACCGAGGTCGGACAAAGCACGACAGTGCAAGGATGCTTCTGAGCCCCGCCGTAAGGGTAGCGAATGAAATGAGTCGGGGGTAAACCGAAGGTTTGCCCTGAGCGAAGCGAAAGGTGACTGAACTGGATGCCTTCTGGGCAAGTGAAGGAACAGACTTGCACCCAGGGGCGTAATAAAGGGCTGAGAGGCGGAGGACTTGGGTAGTGCGCCATTCAGTGCAGTGGTCGCGCAGAGGCGCGGGGGCGCGGAGCTGAATAGATAAAATGACATAGCAATGAATGCTGGGCTGTGGGGGAAAAAGCTTCTCAGCTATTTATCGAATACATTTTTTCATCCGCATACAGCGCGCGAGATATGATTTCAAAACGGCTCTTTCGGTGGAACTTATCAAATAAACCCATCCAATGATGCTACAGCTGGCCAGAGACATTATAATAACTGAGCCCAACCTGAAGAGTGATGCTTCTAAAAAGCATTGCCGAACAAAAGCCCCCGCAACTAAGCCGCAAATCATAACTACACTACACGGCAGGAGCACTTCGCGCAGCCAGCCTATCGGCGATAAACCAACCAGACGCTTGGCCCAATACAACTTGCCCAAAAGGCATAAAAGCACAGTGAGTAAATAGGCCCAGCAAACCGCAATCGCCTCGAAGCCAGCGGCTAGTAATAGCCATGCTATCGGCAAGGTGAGCAGCATGCTGGTTCCTATAGTAATATGATAGCCGGCGATTTTGCCTTTTGCATTTACGGCGGCAGTTTGACCAGTCGTGCAACGCTCGATGATGAAGGCGATCAAAATCAATCTGGTCATGGCGCCAGCTAACTGCGGCGGCTCAACCAGCCAAAGCTCCAAGACATAGTCGATCTCAAGAATCAGGGGGATCGCAAACAATAACGTTAAGAAGGTGCCGTATTTGGAGACACGGTTCGCATGCTGCAGCATTTTGCTGCGCTCTCCGCGCCCTTCCGTGGCAGTAATCTCTGGGGTGAATGCCTGCAACAACGCGTGCGAGAGCGATTGCGTATAGCTCGAAAGCGAGAGGCCAACCGTAAACGAGGCATTTACCTGAGGATAATGCATCGGAGTAAAACGGTGATTGAGCAACACGGCAAGGCCCTGCCCGCGACATAACTCCCCCATAGCTCCGAAAACCCCCCATCCCGAGAATTTACACAACTCCCAGATACGCACGAAGTCCAACCACAGTCTGAAACGAATGCGGCACTCGTCATAAAGCATGGTGGCTCGAATCGCTTGCGCACATAAGGCAATGATCGCAAATGACGCCATCCCCACTGTAATAAATAGCCAGCGGTCGCCGCTGTAATACAACAAAGTAAACGCGAGGCCAAAGTTGACGAGACTGGTCAGTAAGGCCCAAAGCGAAACCTCCAGAATGTTCTGCTTGGCGATGAACATGTCAATAAAGGGCGACAAGGCCAACCCGCAGAAGGCCGAAAGTAATGAAATGCGAAACACCCAAAGCGCTGTCGTCAAACGCGCCTCAGGTATGTTGAGGAAATCGCGTAAGGCCCACTCTCCCAGAAGCCACACCACCAGGATGAGCACCGGCACCAGTATCACATGCAGGCATAAGGCAGCATTGAACCAGCGGTTGGTCTGCTCCGAAGTCCCTTCTCCGATGGAAAAGGCAAAATAGCGGGCCGACGTACTCGAAATGCCCATGTTAATGAAATAGACTGTTGCAATTAAGGCTGAGACGACCGCCATCAACCCGTAGTCAACCTCTCCTAACGAACCAAAGATCCAGCGGCTACCCAACAAGCCGAGCGCCATCGCGACAATGCTTCGGCCATAGGTAACCGCTGTATTTAGAGCGATGCGTTGTGAGGGTGTCATAGGTGAAGTGAGACGCTACACTAACGAACAAAGAGCTTATTCAAAACTCGATCCAATAAGCCAAAGCGACGGCGCATGCGTTCCATACGCTTGAGCCGATCCTCATACAGGCCAGTCGCACCAACCCCCGGACGCCGTCTGGCCAACTCCGGAGACTGATCCAGCGCTGGCTTCAAGAACTCAACCACGCGCGCATCCGATAAGTGCTCCGGTACGGTGCCCTCTCGAAATGCCGGGGCATTGAGCATCTTTAAATAGGCCTCATGGTCCGAATCCAGCTGGCGCACGACATCAATGACCTGATCGATACTATCGTAGTCGTGAACATTCACAAAAGCCGCCGGATTGAAATCGTCAGCAACCCGAGGGTTTCCCCAATAAATGGGCACCGTATTTGAGATCAGAGCATGCAATAACTTCTCGGTAGTATAGCCATTCCCAAGGGAGTTCTCGAACGCTACACTAAATTTATAGTCTTGCTGCGTGATCACCTTAGACTCGCGCCAATCGGACGCATAGCGTGCACCGATTGGCACTGAGCAATTCGTCAAATGTGGTCCAAGTGAATCAACCTGCTGATACTCACTGAGCAGCTTAAAAAAGCGATCACGCACCAGGTCTGCACTCGCATTGGAGTAGATGAAATTACAAAAATTTCGCTTAATCGCGACTTCTCCAGGCATCGCGTTGCCCTGCGTTAGTTGATCAAACTGAGCGCCATCCATCGCATAACTCGGAAACCTCAGGTAGCGCCCTTCAAATTCCATATAATCAAAACCGATGGCGTAATCACAGACATTAAAGTCGGGCCTCAGGTTCTCTCCCGTATAAAAAATGCGAATGCAGTCATAGTCTAGGTACTTCTGCCCAAAGCATGAATAGAACAAATAATCCGGATTCTCAGAATCAAGAATCAGGCGATAATGCGCAGAGAGGACTTTGTAAAAAAAACTATCCTCGACAACGAAATCGCTGCTAAAATCAGAAAAGTGTATCCTTATATCTTGCATCATACTAACTAGCGTCTGAAGAGCCCAAGCAAGCGCTCAGTAATAACTGCCCCCATCAAGCAGCAGCAACAACGATAATAAAATCGCTGACCGGGATTGTCGCCACCAGTTAATTCCAGCGCATAATTAAAGAATCGGCGGGCCTCCTTTGGATGTGCACAGCGCGCCGCTAGGCGACCCGTCTCCCATATGAGGCGGGCGAGCGACTTAGCTAAATCCTGTGAAAGCACTCCCTCGCATGCTGCTTGTGCATCGGAAACGTTTCGTTGATACGCCTCGAGCCGGGCCTCGAAATGAGCGGCCGGATACTGACTCGTCGAAACACGCTCCCCCTCCGCATGCTGGCGATAGACAAAGCTTGGGCCCGGCTGATAAACAAATCGAGCTCCAGAAAGATGGAGGCGGAAACTCAGGTCAAAATCTTCACCTGAAGGAATCTTGGTATCAAAGCCATCCACCGCGCGCAGTGCTTTAGTCAGATGAAGCGGAAGAGTGGTCAGCATCGTCGCATCCACTAAATCAATCAAACTCAGCGCTTCGCCTGCCACAACCCGATGCCCCTGCCAAGGACTCTGCTGACCCTCTCGGCATTCCAGAGCATCTCCAAAAACAATGATTGGTCGCTCTGAATCCTGATAGCTTTCAGCTGCCTGAAACTCGATCGATAAAGCATCAGGAATCAGCCAGTCATCCGCATCGAGGAACTTAACATAGTCCCCTTCAGCCATCTTTAGGCCGACATTGCGTGCAGTCGAAGCACCCTTATTCTTTTGAAAATACGGCCGAATACGACCGCCATACGATTCGAGAATGGCTCTGGAGTCGTCGGTCGAGCCGTCGTCCACTACGATCACCTCAAGCTCGACACCCTGCTGATCGAGCGCGCTGTCGATCGCCTCTCGCAGAAATTTGGCTCCATTGTAGTTGGGGATGATGATGGAAATCATGGAGACGAGATTAGAAACCTGAGGGCGGAGACTTGAGGACGGAGGGCGGAGACTTGAAAAGAGGAAACGCTGAAACTTGGAAAGAGGACGAAATGGAAAGTGCGTATTGAGAGAGGCTGATCAATTATTATTAATGACTGCAGGATGCAGCGGATCTCTGCGGGGGCCAGCTGAGGTGAAGGTGGAAAGAGGAAACGTAGGCCAAAGTAGAAGCGGCTTCCAGCCGCTTGCCTCTGCATTAGAGCGGCTGGAAGCACGCTTCTACTTACGACGAGTGCGACGAAGAAAGGTGAGAGCAGCGCGCTATCTTTAGTGAAACAGCATCGCAGCTTTTTGCGAATAATTGGCACCCCACTCCTGTGCGTATCCCAAAGCACGTTGCGATTGCTCCAAACGCTCTGCCAAAGCTTGATGCGACAGCTGCTCCAACGCAGCAGCCCACGCGCTGAGATCTTCCAAGGGCAAATCCCAGCCAACTCTTTGAGACTGCAAGTCGAGCCACGGCGTTTGATCACTGATCAGCACTGGGATGCCAGCTTGCAGGGATTCGAGCACAGTGTAACTGAAGTTCTCTGTGCGGCTGGGCATCAGGAGGGCGTGGTAAGAGAGACCTGCACCCAAGGGCGTAATAAAGGGAGGGGGGATGAGAGATGAGGAGGAAGGTGGGAGACCTGAGACTTGAGAGCTGAGACTGGAGGGCTGAGAGCTGAGGCCTGAGGGCTGCAGGCGGGTTTGGAGTGCCTCGGGTGATAACTGGCCAATGAAATTGACTTGAATCGTGCTTGGCAGTTTGGCGCTGAGGCTGTGCAGCTTTGCTTCGTAAGCAGCACTACCCGAACCAATTAAATCGTAGATCACAAGCCGCTCAGGGTGCGCCTGCGCGAATTCTTTGAGCAGCTCAAAGGCAAACGGTAGATTTTTCTCCGGTGACAGACGGCCGAAATAGACCAGGTGGAGAGAGGTGGGTTGAGACTTGAGAGGCGAGACCTGAGACTTGAGGGAGGACGCCTGAGACTTGAGGGGGGGTCCAGCTTTGCTGGAGTGTGAAGGTGGAAAAGTATTAAGGTGTGAAGGTAGAGCTGAGGGCGGAGGCCTGAAACTTGCGGGAGGAGCACTGAGCGTTGGGGGTTGTTCGTTGGGGGTTGTTGGTTGCCCTGTGCTTTCCACATTTGTGCTTCGTCCACTTGTTCCGGTTCGCTTCGCGCCCGGTCTTGTCGTCACTCCGTTCCTCGGAACACTTTCACTCCGCGCGAAGCGCGGTGCCATCGGCACTTCGCGGATCTGTGCGGCTGCGCCAAACACGGCGTGGATCTGCTCTGTCTCGCGCTCCGAGGCGGCGTGCCAAATGACGTCGCGATAGAGGCTGCGTACTTTCGCATAAGCCAGCCAGGCTTGCTTGCGCACGCGATGATACGCCAAGGCGGCTGCAGAAAGATTGCCGTGCGGGGCGAGCAGCACCGGGATTGCCTGAAGCGCCCGCTCCTTTCGGCGCAATTTGAGGTAGGTCCGTGTCAGCTCGGGCAGTGCGCCATTCAAATAAATCCAGTCGGGCTGAACGAGTTGAACTTGTTCCAACAGTTGCGCAGCTAGATTGATGCCATCCGTATAATAAACCGAGGCCCGCGCCTGCGGGTGCCAGACATTCGGCTCTAGCTCGGCATACGCGCTGGACTCCAAGTAATCATGGTTGCGGGTGAAAATGAAAAACTGGTGCTCGGGATGCAGGTGATCAATCAAGTTGATCAATGCCCGCACCAGCCCACCTCCGAGGGTGCCGGGTAAATAACTTTCGATGCAGACGAAGATTTTCAAAGTGTGCTACGCCTACGGCGTGATGATGAATAGGTGATGGCGAAGCAGTCTCACCGCGGTGACCTGCGATTATGGAGTGAGAGAGTGGCTGGGGTTGTAATGCTAAGATCAGTCATCACTCATACTACCAGTTAAAATTGATTTGAGCCGATCTACGCCGGCTTCAGCAGTATAGGCTTCGGCACGCTTGCGATTTTCGCGGCGTTGCAAGTCAGTCAAGGGACCAAGCCGTAACGCATCCGATAAAATTGTCGGCCACATTCTCTCAGCTTCAGTCGGTAACTTGAACGAGTCTAAGGCCAAATCAGCCGCACCGCATGCAGTGCTAACAATCGGTTGGCAGCCATGGCGTAAAGACTCTGGAATCGTCATCCCCCACCCATCCGCACGACTCGGCTGAATCAGATAATCTGCGACGGCATAATAGGCTCCGACTTCTCCTGCAGGGACAGTGGCATGCCACTCAATCTTTGCTGCAATACCCAAGCGTTCTGCTAATAATTGTAGCTTACGCCGAACCGAACCCTCGCCAAGTACAGTCAGATGCCAGTCATATTCTTGGTCACCAAGGGCTGCAAATGCACGCAGCATTCGGTCTAAGCCTTTAAGTGAGATCAATCGCCCAACGTACAAGAACTGAACTTTAGAATTCTGCTCAAGATGCATCAGCTCGGGAAACTCAGACAACTGCTGATCATAATAAGCAAACCGATATACCGGTACGCGGCGCCGTAGAATACTCGAATAAAAATCAACGCCGCGTTGCCCAAGCGCCAACACACCATCTAACTGCGCACTCAAAGAATACCCATTCCATCGATATTTCAACCATCTCAGATAGCCAGCGTATCCATACTGCGGTGGCGCCTCAGCATATGCATAGACACGGCTTTTTCGCTGACGCGAAAATCGCCCATACACTTCCCAGAGAGTCCCGTGCGTCTTGAAGCCGGTAAAGATATGCAGATGCTGCGCACTATCTTGAGGCTGTTCATTGGGCTTAATTCGCTCGCAACAAACCCCTTCAAAGCGTGGTGCTGGCCAGCCTGACTTTTGGAAGTCTGCAAGCAGATCTTGCTCCACTTTTAATGTGACCGATTGCACCCAATCAGCCCGAGCGAGCAGATTTAAAAACCCTTCCTGATGAAAGCTAGGGATGGGTTGCCAGAAGACTAGATGCATACTGAGAGCTGAGGGGAGATTTGATAGTGCCGCATGAAACCAACTTAAATTTAATCGCCGACGACCTGTTGGAAGCCTTTGAGCACACGTGTGACCACGCTCGACCAACGATAACGCTCGGCACGGGCTCGACCTTTTACAATTAATTGCTCCCGCAGGGCCTCATCTTCAACCACTGCCTTTAAGCCCTGGATGACCGATGCCGAATTATCAGGATCGATCCATACGGCTGCACCCGCCAACACTTCGGGGAGTGCGGTGCTCTGCCTTGCGACAATCGGCAAGCCCAGCGCCATCGCTTCGACGCCAATAATACCAAATGATTCTACCGCAGGCACATAGAGTAAGGCAGAGGCGCGTTGCATCTCGATCGCCAAATGCTCAGAACTTAAAAAGCCATGCCACAGCACATTATCCATGCCCCGCAGTTGCCCCACCCAAGG
>Ga0209196_1000703_pt1 | contig 26448 bp, 27 predicted proteins | sample COGITO_mtgs_1105_5_FD_184801 | JGI IMG/M metagenome (GOLD analysis project Ga0209196, IMG submission 184801) | Pelagic marine microbial communities from North Sea - COGITO_mtgs_110509 (SPAdes) (version 2) | ecosystem: Environmental > Aquatic > Marine > Epipelagic ... | reverse complement strand
AAGATAGTTACGGTTCTATGTTGGAATTAACTTGGAGAGGACAAAATCCTATCAAATTAAAAGACGGAACAGAACGTAAATTTATAAATGATAATGACACCGTAATTATGCGTGCTCATTGTAAAAACGATAAAGTACGTATTGGTTTTGGTGAATGTGTTGGTAAAGTTTTACCTGCGAAGTAATCCTGTAATATCTTTAATTTAGTTATTGTTTGGAATATAAGTTTACATCCAATCTAGTGATATATGAAGTATAGAAAAGCTCAAATAGCAAAAAATTTATTAGAAAGTCAAAGTCCTTTAGATGCGATTTTATCATCTTTAAATAAAAATACGAAACGAGAACAAAAGTTCCTCTTATCCGGAAATTAAGACCCGTAAACGGGAACTTTGTGCTTCATATAACCAGTTATATTCAATTAGAGTTATTCCACCAACTTTTCGGGAGGTGGAACGCTTCACCGTCTGCCATATGATAGACTGTAAGGAGTCGAACCTTACTCGCATAACTCTAAAAGAAATATAACAACGTGTATAGCACATTAAAACGATGCCATACACAATGCGTTATGCACAATAACAAAAAGAAATAGGCGTTAAAAAAAATTAAAGAAACTGTATAATGAAAAAAGCAATTTTACTATTTACCATTTTATTATCAATTCTAAGCAGTTGTAAAAAAGATGATAATAAAAATCCAGAGGAATGTTACTCAAATACTAATGCACAGACTATAGTTCATGACGGTCTCAACAGAGAATATGTGTTGTATATACCAAACTCTTATGATGGAACATCTTCTGTTCCACTAATGCTAAATTTTCATGGGTTTGGTGGTAGTGCAAGTGATTATATGCAAGAAGCAGATATGCGCTCATTGGCAGAAACTGACACTTTTATTTTAATCTATCCTCAAGGTAGTTGTTTAGATGGTTTATCTCATTGGAACGCTTGTCCATTAGGAGGAGACAATAAAAGTAATGCTGATGATTTTGGATTTGTTGAATCCATGTTAACTGAAATCTCATCTCAGTATAATGTAGATATGGAGAGAATTTATGCTGCTGGATACTCAAACGGAGGCATGATGGCGTATGGACTTGCTAATTATAAAAGTGATTTAATTGCTGCAGTGGCATCCGTTTCTGGAGCAATGTTAGATTGTACAGGACCTACAAGTCATCCAATGCCTGTAGTGCATCTTCACGGAACTTCTGATGGCGTTCTCCCCTATAATGGGAGTAGTGACTATAACTCTGCCCAAAGTACGTTGGACCATTGGATTAATTTCAATAATACAGTTTTAACCCCAATCGTAACAATTGACAACAATATTGAACATTATGTTTATGATCAAGGAGATAGCTTAGTTTCTGTTGAGCATTACAAATATATTGGTGGAGACCATGTTTGGTTTAGCGCAACTTTTCAAGGGCAGAACACATCTGAATTGGTATGGAATTTTGTGTCACGATATGACATAAATGGATTGAGATAAAGAATAAAAGTGCATAACAATGTATATAAAAAAAACAGGCGTAACAGTAGTAAATTAAGGCTATTGGCTCGTGTCAAACTAAGAGCTTAACCAAAAGTTTCGTGCTTCGTAATCGCCTACTTTTCATATACTAAACGTTGTGTTTAATTAAATTAGAACATGAATAACCTGACAATATTAAAGAATGTAGGATTTAAAAAGGTTGGGTTATGGAAACTCCAAAGCCCAGAAAAAAACAGTAGAAATAACAATACAATTTCATTTTATTTTGATACTTCCCGTGATTTATGTTACTCTACCGAAAACTGTGCTTACTCATTCGTATGTAATCAAGATGTGCTATATATAGGTAAAACCAATCAGGGTTTAGCAAGACGAATGGCTGCATATTCAGGAACATCAAATGCTCTAAATGCATCACATCGTGATAGGAAAACCTTATCCGATAGACATAAAGTGGAATACCTAATTGAACTCCTTAAAAAAAACGAACTCATTGAAATTTATGCTTTACATCAATTAGAACCTTTAGCATATAAGGGCATAAACTTAAATTTAATTGCAGGTATAGAAGACCCATTGATTGAAAAGATTAGACCAACATTGAATGAAGACTCAATTCCTTCAAATAACACAAAACAACTTGATCTTATCTTAAATCAAATAAGATTCAAAGCTTATGAAACTAAAGCAAATGAAGAAGGCTATGAGACATTTTCTGAATTCATGAGAGTAAAAATTGATGAATTTGTTTTTATGCCAGAACACAAAGACGTTGAACATTTCGCATTTTCATATACTGAGAATCACAAAAAAAAGAAAATATACATCTCTGAAGACCAAGAGAATAAACTTTATGAAATTTCAAAAAATATAAAGCAAAGGGGTAAAAGCCAATCTGCATGTTTTATTCTTGATAGAGTCTGTAATCTAAATGCTAACGATATGAAACATTTGGACACAGGTGTTTATATCACTTCGAAATCATTCCCGAAAAGGTCTGTATTAAGAATACTAGCATCTCAAAAATCTAAAATTCAAAATTTAATGGTAAAACATCATCTCTCGAGTCACGGCGCAATGGTGCGAAAAATGATTGATGACCTTGATGTAAATAAGGAATTTGACTTTATGAATTTCATTATGACGAAAGACGATGACATTAATCGTGTTACGTATCAATTTACGATAGAGCAATTTGATAAAATTGAAAAAATGGCAGTATTAAAAGGAGTATCTAAACCTCAATTAATTCAAAGTATAATAGAAAATTATAAATAACTAAACACAACAAAGCCTATAGTACATAACCTGAGGGATACGCACCATAGCCAAACCGTTATACTCAATGCCTCATAAAAAATCAGCAATCAAATATTAATTTGAATGGCGTATATTTATATGAAAACTAACAATTAAAAACCAGTCAATATGAAAACTAAAATTTTAGGTTTAGTAATTATAACACTATTGTTTTCTTGCAAAGAAGAAACTAAGACGTCTCAAAGAGAAATACAGCAATACACTATTGAACAGTTTATGGATAATGAGGCCGTTGGTGGTGGAAGCTTTTCAGCAGACAAAAGTAATTTACTTGTATCAAGCAATCGCTCTGGTGTTTATAACATGTACACTATTCCTACAAAAGGCGGAGAAGTGACTGCAATTACGCAATCTGATAGTACATCTATAAGAGCACAATCGTATTTTCCAAATGACAATAGAATGCTATTTAGTGCAGATGGAAATGGTGATGAAATTAATCACTTGTTCGTAAGAGAGCTTGATGGAACTATAAAAGATATCACACCAGAAAAAGGTGCTAAAGCTAGTTTTTATGGGTGGTCTGAAGATGATAAATATCTCTACTTTGGATCAAATAAAAGAAATCCTAGATATTTTGATACCTATAAGATATCTATTGAAGACTATTCTTCAGAAATGATTTATCAAGATGACAGTGGACTCAGTTTTTCTGGAATGTCTAATGATGAGAATTATTTTACTTTGACAAAATCATTAAACACTAATGATGGCGACTTATTTCTTTACAACGTAAAGACTAAAGAAATGATTAAGGTCAACGATAACCAAAGTGCAAATACGGCTCAAGATTTTTCTAAAGACAATTCCACATTCTATTATACCACAGATGATGGTGCAGAATTTTCATATTTAATGTCATATGATTTATCAACTAAAGAAAAGAAAAAAGTTATTGAAAAATCATGGGATATTGTAGGTAGTGGCTTTACTTCCGAAGGAAATTATATGGTAGTTTATGTTAATGAAGACGGAAAAAATGCTATTGAAGTATTAGATACTAAAACCATGTCTCCAATTGAGCTGCCTGATTTTGGTGAAAAAAGTATCACAAGTGTAAGCTTTAGCGATGACGAAAAATGGATGCGCATGTATGTTGGTGGTTCTAATACACCCTCAGATTTATACACCTATAATTTGGAAACAAAAGAGCAACATAAATTAACGAACGTTCTTAACGATGCTATTGATGCTGAAGATTTAGTAACTGCAAAAGTGGTTCGTTTTAAGTCTTTTGATGGCACAGAGATTCCAGCCATATATTATTTGCCTCATCAAGCAAATAGCGAAAATAAAGTACCAGCAATGGTTTGGGTACATGGTGGTCCTGGAGGACAAACGCGTCAAGGATTTAGTTCTTTAATTCAGTATATGGTTAATCATGGTTATGCAGTTTTAGCGGTTAATAATCGTGGTAGTAGTGGTTACGGAAAAACCTTTTTCCAAATGGATGACAAAAACCATGGAGAAAAAGATTTACAAGATTGTGTTGAAGGTAAAAATTGGTTAGCGATGCAGGCTGAAATTGATGGAGATAAAATAGGAATTATTGGTGGGTCTTATGGTGGTTACATGACAATGGCTGCGTTAACTTATACTCCAGAAGAGTTTGATGTTGGTGTTAATCTATTTGGTGTTACCAATTGGATGCGTACTTTAAAAAGTATACCACCTTATTGGGAATCGTTTAGAGAGTCTTTGTACTTAGAATTAGGAGATCCATATTCTGCAGATTCTTTAAGATTAAAACGAATTTCACCTTTATTTCATACCGAAAATGTTACCAAACCTTTAATTGTCTTACAAGGCTCAAAAGATCCAAGAGTTTTACAAGTAGAGAGTGACGAGATTGTCGCTGGTGTTAGAAAAAATGGTGTGCCGGTAGAATATGTATTATTTGAAGATGAAGGTCATGGTTTTGTAAAAAAAGAAAATCAGATAAAATCGTATAGCAGAATTCTCAAGTTTTTAGATAAACATCTTAAAAAAGAGAATGCTCCTGTTGATGGTGCAACGGAAAGTATTGAAATTGAAAGTGTAAAAAAATTAGAATCGATTTAATTAAAATATTATAATAATTGGTTTGGGTACAAAATATAACAACGTAAATAATTAATTAATTAATTAATTGGTAAGAGCCAACTTACGAAAATCCTCACAGATTTTCATATTCGAGAATTATTTACTATATTAATTGCTTAAAACAATCAATAAGCCATATACAACAAATTTATGGGCAACTTAAAAACTAAAAAACGTTTGCGAAAGCCAAAGGGCTGACCACACAATGTGACAAAAAAAAAGGTGTATCTGAAAAACCCTAAGAGTAGGGATAATAATAATAATAATATAGTATGAAAACAGAGAATTTAGTATTAATGCAAATGGCACGTAAATCTTTAAAGGGTAAATGGGGTCTTGCAATTGGAACATTCGTTGTATATATGTTAATAATTGGTGCCATTCAGACAACAACTGAATTTTTCCCACTTGTAGGTTTACTGTTATTAACTATCTCCGGTCCTATGGCGCTTGGAATTGCTATATTTTCAATAAATATTTCAAGGAATCAAGATGCAAGATTAGAGCAAATATTTCAAGGGTTTAACAATTTTAACACTTCTTTAGGAGCTTACTTACTGATGCTTTTATTTACATTTTTATGGACTCTTTTGTTAATAATTCCTGGAATTATTGCTGCATTATCTTATTCTATGACTTTTTATATTCTTGCTGATGACAACTCAATTGGAGCAATGGAAGCAATCGATAAAAGCAAAAAAATGATGGACGGATATAAATGGAAATATTTCTGTTTAGGACTGAGGTTTATTGGATGGTCTTTACTTTGCATTCTCACGTTAGGTATTGGTTTCCTATGGATATTACCTTATATGCACGTAAGTATGGTGAAGTTCTATGATGATATAAAATAACATTATATTATGCCTGAAAAATTCTAAAACTAGGCATAACAATGTATAACAACAATAGCGGTTTGGTACTTTCTCAAACCGTTTTGCATTTAATGAAGTATCTTGCTAACTGAAAGATAAGTGCTTTTAAATTCGCTACTGCCCTTATACTAAACGTTTTCCTTCATTATGACCAACCAATAACCTATGATAACACTATTTTCTCAAACAGCCTTAATCATTTTAACTTTTGTAACTCTATTGTGGATTTGGAGTATTTTTATAAAAAATGTAAGTATTGTAGATGTTTTTTGGGGTTTTGGGTTTGTGGTTGTTAATACGTTTTACGTATTTATGTCAGGAGAATTAAATGCTAGAAAAATATTGATTTTAACTTTAGTAAGTATTTGGGGCCTTAGGCTTGCAATTTATCTTGCATTTAGAAACATTGGCAAAGGAGAAGATTTTAGATATCAGGAATTCCGAAAAAATTATGGCCCAAAACGCTATTGGTGGTTTAGTTTTTTCCAAACATTTTTATTACAAGGAACCTTGATTATGATTGTTTCTTTACCTCTTTTGGGGATTAATTCAAGTACAAGTAATGGAACTCTCAATGTACTGGATTATATAGGAATTGTAGTATGGCTTATTGGTTTTACTTTTGAAGCTGGTGGAGATTTCCAATTAGCACGTTTTAAAAATAATGTAAAAAACAATGGAAAGGTCTTAAACACAGGGTTTTGGAAATACACAAGGCATCCAAATTATTTTGGCGACTCAGCTGTTTGGTGGGCATATGCTATTTTTAGCATTGCAGCAGGCAGTTACTGGCAAATAATAGGTGCTATTATAATGACTTTATTGATTATTAAAATATCAGGTGTGCGTTTACTTGAAAAAACTTTAAAAGAATCAAAACCTCAATACAGAGATTACATTAAAAAAACAAATTCCTTTTTTCCATGGTTTCCAAAAAATAAATAAATGATGATGGATTTTATAATTAAAAATATTTGGTTTATACTTTTTGTGGCTTGGGGATTACCATTAAGTTTTTATAGAAGTAAATTCCGTAAAATTGTATATCAAACCGATAGTTGGTTAATTAACATTAAACCTCTTTTTTGGAAAGAATTTAAAGGTCTTTTTGGAAATATCTATCCTGAAAATCTCGAATATAAAAAGTTTAGAAACTTCTACCTGTTCTATCTGGTTATTTATTTTTTGTTGTTTATTGCTTATTTAATTTTTGATAAAAATCTCTAAAAAAAGAATAAGAGCACAACACTGCATATAATCAATTGCTTGGTTTGGGTGTACTCTTAAAATCCTACTGTTTTTCCTCTGATTCGTTTTATTTTAGTATTTTTAATCTTACCAAAGCAACTAGCCATAAAAACACGTTGTAATTAATTAAAGCGTAGAATATATAAACTGTTAATTTGAATTTATCTGATTACGTAAAAAGAAGAAATGATGTGCCTTTGGGTAACAGTGATTCACTTCGTAAAATGTTGTGTCGTTCTCTAGGAGCGGGAAATTTTTCGATATTTTGGTCATACTGGAATCCAATCTGGGGGTTCTATATTGGGAAATACATATTTAAACCCCTTAAACTCATCTTACCCCAAGCATTATCTTTGATAATCACTTTTACCGTCTGTGGATTTATCCATGACCTAGCTATCATGTTATCAAAATGGAAATTTATCCTACTTCTAACTCCATGGTTTTTATTTATGGGTCTTAGTGTGATTTTAAGTAACTATGCGAAAATTGATTACTCAAAATTTCCATGGATAGTGAAAGCTGGTATAAACATAACTATCATATTAGGTTGCTTATTTCTAGCTTATCAAATAAGAATCTAAAAACAAAGTAGAGTTGCTAAATGAATATACTAATTACAGCACCGTGTATAATTAATGGCTGGTCCTAGACTTCCTAAGGAACCCTCTCGGATTTTCTATTTGGTTTTTATTTACTAAATTATGTTCTTAAATACACAACGAAATCATAGCATAAAACGTTAACCTTTACGATGACCACTAATTAAAAAAATAAAGCCATGAAAAAAATAATTATATTTCTAATCTGTATGTCCTTTTCTTTTGTACTTCATGCCCAAGGAGTTATTGGTGCATGGGAAAGCATTTCCACTTCTAAAAATGGAGATCTATTAAAAAGTATAGTAATATTTGCAGACGGTTATCAAGTATTAACAACCTATGATGCTACTACTGGAAAATTCATTCATAGCAATGGCGGAACTTGGAAATTAGCAGGTAATACGATGACTGAAAAGATTGAGTTTCATTCAGACAATCCTGAACTCGTAGGAACACAAGTAAGCTTTAAAGTGCTCATTACAGACAATGAAATTGAAATAGTTGATAGTGGTTCTAAATTTAAAAGATTAGATAACGGCTCACCAGGCAACTTAAATGGGGCTTGGTTAATGTCTGGTAGAATTAGAAATGGTGAAACTCAGTTAAGGGATACAAACAGACCCCGGAAGACCATGAAAATTTTATCAGGAACTCGATTCCAATGGATAGCATATAATACAGAAACTAAAAAGTTTATGGGAACTGGTGGCGGAACATATACCACTAAAAACAAGGAATATATTGAGAATATTAAGTTCTTTTCTAGAGACGATTCAAAAGCAGGACTTAGCTTAAAATTTAGTTATGAAGTAATGAATAGTAAATGGCATCATTCGGGCTTGTCAAGTAAAGGAGATCCAATTCATGAAATTTGGAGTATTAGAGAATAATATGCTTTAAAAAAAAGCACTGAAAAATTTCAATGCTTTTTTTAATATCTTTTATTCCTCAATTGGCGGATGACCATGAATTTCTTCAAAATCTTCATCAAAGTTTTCTCTTAAGTATGCGTTTAATTTTTTACGGTAATCATCTTTTAACCAAGTAACAAAGTTATGTGTACTTTTAGAAATACATTTTGCATAGCGGTTAATTCTGTCGTCTATTTCTTCTCCTAGCATTTTTGCTAAAATTAACGCATCAAAAACATCTTCACTATTTTCAATACACATTTTTGCATGGTGCACTATCGATTTTTCTAAGACTCTTTTAGAAGATTCACCCGTTTTAATAGTATCTATATAGACCCTTTTCATATCGAAATAGGTATCTGTAGCCTTTTCAAATTCTTGTTGAACGTGCGCAGGTAATTCATATCTAAATGTATTTTCAATCTCTTCATCAGAAAGAATGGCATCTAAGTAGTAATCTGGCGCTCTAAACATTTTTTGCCAATCTAAATCTGCACCCCAAGGCCCAAATCTATGAAAGTTATTTCCTAAATCAATTACCTCAAACGTGGATTTTTTTCCAAAAATACGAGAACCACGTCCAATCATTTGATAATATAAAGTTAGCGATTTTGTTGCTCTGTTAAGAATAATTGCTTCAATACTGGGCTCATCAAAACCAGTCGTTAATATACTTACAGAACTAATAATTGCGTTTGGTGTTTTATGAAACCATTTTAAAATAAGTTCACGCTCTTTTTTAGTATTGGTATTGTCTAAATGCGCAATAGGATATCCTGCCTTTTTAAACGCATGAAATACCTGTATAGAAGTATTTATACCATTATTAAAAATTAATGTTTTTTTACCTTTTGCAGTTTCTTCATATGCACCTACCAATTTAGATAACATATCTGTATTCATATACAAATCTTCAGAAGATTTTACCGTATAATCTCCGTTTGCGCCAACTTCAAGAGAAGTTAACCCAACATTGTAAGAATACATATTTGCTTGTGCTAAATAGCCGCTTTCAATTAAGTGATGAATAGGCTCGCCAACGAATAATTCTTGATAGTTCTCATACATTGGTAATTTAATGTTAGAACTTAAAGGAGTTGCTGTAACACCTAGTACAAAAGCACCATCAAAAAACTTAAAAATTTTAGTAAAAGAATTATAATGCGCCTCATCTACAATAACCAAACCGATATCAGAAATATCTAATTTCTCATCTGTTAACCTATTTTTTAAGGTTTCTACCATGGCTACAAAACAATTAAAATCATCTTGATCATCTAACTGTGCAGTACTGTTAATAATTTTGTTGTTTACACCAAATTCGTCTAACATTCTAGACGTTTGCTTACTTAGCTCTATTCTGTGCGTTAGGACTAAAACCTTCTTTTTAAAAGTTTGTATATAACGTCTTACAATTTCAGAAAATATAACTGTTTTTCCACCTCCTGTAGGCAATTGATATAATAAATGATAATCTGGTGGTGCTGTTTCAAATCGATTAAAAATCTCATGAAGTGCATCCTTTTGATATCCGTATAACTCTTTACCAACTTTTACTTGTGAAGCGCTTGTTTGTGTCAAAATTTTTAGAAATTTTATTTTACAAAAATAAGACTTAAAATAGGTTATTCCCTAATTTAAACTATATAAATCTTGTTAAATTAACTTGTGTGATATCATTGTGTGATGCATGATGAACTGCAGTGCCATTTCTAATCACAATTAATTGAGGAGATTGATGCATCACCTGAAATTTAACAGCAATCTCATTAGAAATATCTCTATAATTTAAAAGGTCTAAATAATATACTTTTAAATGCTGATTTTCTTCAGTAAATAATTTTTCAAATTGCTTGATTACCATTTTACTAATTCCACATCTTGTAGAATCTTTAAAAATAAGAACTGACGCTGCATTAGATTCGGTTTCAATTGTCTCTAACTGCTCTAAGGAAGTTAATGGAAGCCATCTTAAATATGTTTTTTTTTCTAGTTCTTCTTCTTGCCCTTCTTTTCCTCCAAACATGTTATTAAATAATCCCATTTTATTTTTTTAAACTTTTATTTTTACAAATATAAGAAACTTTTACGAGGCAAAAAACGAGTAATAACAATACTTAACAAGATAATATACATTTTTTATTTGATTTTAAAAATGATGATACTTGGATTATTAAATCAGGCATTATAAACACTTGTAGCAGCAAATAACAAGGATAAAGACACCCATTTATATTATATTAGTAGATTACTTCTTAACGCTCAATATCAGTCGTTTTTTTATTACATTCGTACTATAAATTTCTAATTATGAAAAAGTTTTTATTAATTATTTTTGTTTTCACTTTATTCATTGCTTGTACTTCGGATAAAACGACAACGTATTACCTAATTCGTCATGCAGAAAAAGACAGAACAAATACTACAAATAAAAACCCTAACTTAAATTCAGATGGGGTAATAAGAGCGGAAAAATGGGCTAAAAATTTTGAAAACATTAAATTGGATGCGGTATATTCTACTGATTATAATAGAACTCAGCAAACAGCAGCACCAACGGCAAAAAGTAAAGGTTTAATCGTACAATCTTACAATCCTAGTAAAATGTACGATTCCATTTTTAAAAAGAATACAAAAGGAAAAACAATTTTAGTAGTTGGTCATAGCAATACAACTCCTGTTTTTGCAAATGCTATTTTAGGTCAAAAAAAATACAAAAATATGGCAGATAATGACAATGCAAGCTTATATATTGTTACTGTTGTTAATGATAAAAAAAGTAGTGAAATCAAGAAAGTAAATTAATTTAAGAGTTTTACTTTAATATCTTCTAAGATAATTTCAGAAACCTTTTTAAGCTGGTTCCTTTCATATTCAATATCGATGTCGATTAGAGAAACGGCACTATTCAGAGGCTTGTAATTTAGATAATCTACAAAGCGAACTCCGTTTTTTAAACATACTTCTTTTAGAGCTCTAAAGCGTTTTCCACCGCCATTTGTATGATAAGAATAAGCTAAATAATCAATTAAAAAATCTTCTTTTCCAATCCAATAAATAAAAACATCTTCAAAATCTTCTCCTCCTCCATCTTCAGAAAATGTAACTTCAATTTTATAATACTCTTTTCCTTTCAAAGTAGTAGCTTTTAGTAACTTTTTACGCACTGCTTTATCCTTTAAACCAAAAGGTAAAACAGAAAAATAATGCACAGAGTTTATAGCATTACTATATACAGAAACCATCGAATCTGGAACTTTAACAACTTGCATGTTTATCAGGCGCTGAAGTCCATTATTTGTTATAACTTCTTTTATAGATGCACTATCTTTTTTGAAAGTTCTAAACAACTGAAAATTACCGTTTTTTCTAATGGCCACATATTTTTTATCTCTAAATTTAAAAGAAACCTCTGAATTACCAATTTTATCTGCCCCTGAAAACAAGATTGCTTTCTCTATAATTTGTTCAGCCGACAATGCTTTTTCCATTGGGGTGGAAGAAATTAGAAATAAAAAATAAAAAAAAATGAGGTAACGCATTTGAATTGATTGTTAAATTGATTTCAAAATTACGTTTCTTTCTCGAATGTAAAAATGTATCTTTGTTAAAATTAAAAAAGTGATTTTTGATGGTTCAAAAAAACATCAACATACAAAATAAAAAAGCTCGTTTTGAATTTGAAATTCTAGACAAGTTTGTTGCTGGAATTCAATTAACAGGAACAGAAATAAAGTCTATTAGATTAAGTCAAGCTAGAATTACAGAAAGTTTTTGCGAATTTAATGAACGTGGAGAATTGTTTATTGTAAACATGTATATTCAAGAATATCTTTTTGGACACCACTTTAACCATAAACCTAAAAGTGAGCGTAGACTGTTATTAAATAAAAGAGAATTACGAAGCTTAAAAAAAGATGTTGAAGCAAAGGGAAATACAATTGTTCCTTTAAGACTTTTTATAAATGACAACGGTTTTGCTAAATTAGAAATTGCGCTAGCAAAAGGAAAACAAACGCATGACAAGCGTGAAGTTTTAAAAGACAGAGACAATAAACGCGACTTAGCTAGAATTAAAAAGAACTTTTAACGCTCCTGTTAAAAACACTTTACATTACTAATACAATCATCTTCGCTTCCTAGAGTTTATAAAGTAGACACCAGTTAAGAGCACAACTGAAGCTATAATGGATTGTAATGAAAAACGTTCATCTAGAATATACCACCCTAAAAGCATTGCTATAATTGGATTTATATATGCAGATGTGGCTACTTTTTCTGTAGATACATTTTTTAATAAATAGTTAAAGGACGTAAATGCTACAATTCCGCCGAAGAAAATTAAAAAGGCCATGGACAGTTTTACATCTTCGCTCCAATCTAATGGAGATAACCAAGTTTCTTTAAAAAGTATACTTCCAAAAAACAATAAGGTGCCAGCAGTTAACATTTGGTAACCAGTGCTCACAAAAAAGTTTTTTGGTAAATCTGCTTTTGATACAAATACACTACCATAACTCCAACTTAACACACAAGTAAAAATCATAAAAATACCTAAAGCACTGCCTTCTGAAGTAGCAATATTTTTTTGACTTACCAATAAATACATACCAAGAAAACCTAGCAAAACACCAATAATAGATTTCTTTTGCATGGATTTTCGATCTATCAAACGCATTAAGAATAACACAAACAAAGGCTGTGTAGCAGCTAATAATGCTGCAAAACCGCTATCTACATATCTTAATGCCCAAACAAAGACCCCGTTACCGTAAACTAAAAATAAAAACCCAGCAATTAATGTATTTAAGAATTGTTTTTTTGTAATGGCTATTTTAAATTTCAAACACTTTGCAATAATCATTATTAAAGCACCCGCTGAAATAAAACGAATAGATGCTAAAAAAAATGGAGGCAATTCTGTAACCGCTATTTTATTGAATAAATAGGTAGATCCCCAAATAACATAAATTGCAAAAAACGCAAGGACAACAAGTATTTTAGAATTATTAATTTTCAAAAAACAAATATTTTATAGATTAGGGAGTACTATTTCTGTCTGTTTTTTAATTCAGCTTCAATATCTTTTAAGGTGAAACCTTTGGCTTGTAATAGCATTAAATAATGAAACAATAAATCTGCAGACTCATACAAGAATAGAGAATCGTTGTCATCCATTGCCTCAATGACAACTTCTACAGCCTCCTCTCCTACTTTCTGAGCTACTTTATTGATTCCTTTAGCAAACAAAGAAGCTACGTAAGATTTCTCAGTATCTTTATTTGCAATTCTTTCTGAAATAGTATCTTCCAAAGTAGAAAAGAAACCGTATTTCTGGTCATTTTCCTCATTCCAACATGTATCTGAACCTTTGTGACATGTTGGACCTTTAGGAGTTACTTGAAGCAACAAAGAATCGTTGTCACAGTCTAATTTAATATCTACTAAATGCAGTACATTACCGCTCTCTTCTCCTTTCGTCCATAAACGATTTTTAGTTCTAGAAAAGAAAGTAACTAATTTAGTATCTTTTGTTTTATGAAATGCCTCTTCATTCATATACCCCAACATTAAAATATTTTTTGTTGTTGCATCTTGAATAATTGCAGGCACTAAACCGTCTTTATTTTTATTAAAATCTATTTTCATTGTCTTAATTTTAATTCCATTTTCACATCTGCAGATTCGTAATAAGAGACTGTTATCTCTGTATGTACAAATCCAAATTCTTCATAGAGTTTTATGGCATTTACTAATTTACTACTGGTATCTAAAGTAATTAATTTAACATCTTTTTCGTGGCATATATCAATACAAATTTGCAGTAATTTTCTACCAATTCCCAATCTTTTATATGCATCAATTACTCCTAATTTCATTATTTCAAAAGTATTGTTTTCTAATGGACTTAGTGTCACTGTGCCAACAATTTCATCATTATAATGTGCTAAAAAAATAAAACTTCCATTCTCTAAATACTTTTGGGGATTGTCTAATAAATCATCATCTGCTCTTTCATACAATCCGTTAGATTGCAACCAGTCTAAAGAAATTTCTCTAAACTGTTGATGGTATTTATCTTCGAATGCCTTAATCTGTAACTCTTTCATTTTCTATTCTCTAAATACTACATTCTAACAGGTATATTATGTTGTTCTAAAGCTTGTTTTAAATCTAAAATAGCAATTTCACCAAAGTGAAAAACACTTGCTGCCAGTGCGGCATCTGACTTACCTATTTTAAAAGTATCTATAAAGTGCTGCACCGTTCCTGCACCACCAGAGGCAATAATAGGAATATTTAATTCCGTAGATAATTTTGCTAAAGCTTCATTTGCAAAGCCAGCTTTTGTACCATCGTTATTCATTGAAGTAAATAGAATTTCTCCTGCTCCACGCGCCTCTGCTTCTTTTGCCCAATCAAATAAATTTAAAGTTGTTGGAATGGTTCCTCCTGCTAAATGTACAATCCATTCTCCATCTATCTGTTTCGCATCAATTGCAATAACCACACATTGATTTCCGAATTTCTCTGCCAGCTCATTTACCAATTCAGGTCTTTTTATTGCTGATGAATTTATCGAAACTTTATCTGCTCCAGATTTTAATAATAACGCTACATCTGCAACCGAAGAAATACCGCCACCAACTGTAAATGGAATATTTACTTGTTCTGCGACCTTTAAAACCATTTCTAACATGGTTTTTCTACCTTCTAAAGTAGCCGAAATATCTAGAAACACCAATTCATCTGCGCCTAATTCCGCGTACTGTTTTGCTAAGATTACTGGATCTCCTGCATCAATTAAATTAACGAAATTGACACCTTTTACAGTACGACCATTTTTAATATCTAAACAAGGTATTATTCTTTTTGTTAACATTCGAATAGCTTTTCGCTTTTACTTTTTAGCAGTTTGCAAATTGCTAACTGCTAAAAACACATGGCTAATTATTAAGTATATATTGTTCCAATTGTTTTAAACTAATCTTTTTCTCGTATATAGCCTTTCCGATAATTACACCTTCGCATCCATTTTCTGCTAGCCTTGGCAATTCATCAAAGGTTGAAATTCCTCCAGAAGCAATAAGCTTTACGTTTTTAACTTCGGTTAAAATTTCTTTGTAAACATCAAAACTTGGCCCTTGTAACATGCCATCTTTAGAAATATCTGTACAAATTACATACTGAATTCCTTTATCTTGATATCTTTTAATAAAAGGAATCAATTCTAAAGTACTTTCTTCTTGCCATCCATTTGTAGCAATTTTTCCTCCTGCGCTATCTGGATAAAAATCAGCTCCTAAAATAATTTTTTGAGCTCCATATTTTTCAATCCAGCTTTCGAATATATCGCTATTTTTCACTGCAATACTTCCTCCTGTAATCTGATTTGCACCAGAGCTAAAGGCAATTTCTAAATCTTTATTAGATTTTAAACCACCACCAAAATCAATCTTTAAACTGGTTTTACTAGCAATCTGTTCTAAAACTTTATAGTTGATAATCTGGCTCGCCTTTGCGCCATCTAAATCTACTACATGCAAAAACTCGATACCTGCAGCCTCAAATTCTTTAGCTACTTCTAGCGGGTTTTCGTTGTATATTTTCTTGGTATTATAATCACCTTTTGTTAAACGAACGCATTTTCCGTCTATAATGTCTATGGCTGGTATGATTCTCAAAATAGTTTTAAGTTTTTAGTTATTGGTTTTTAGTGCTAAAAAATTCTTTAATAATTGCTCGCCAGCTAAACTACTTTTCTCTGGATGAAACTGCACTCCATAAAAATTATCTTTCTGCAATGCAGCTGCATAAGCAGTTTCATAAGTTGTAGTTGCAATGCATTCTTTGCAGTTTTCAGCATAAAAACTATGTACTAAATACATAAATTCTTTTTCTTTAACTCCTGTAAACAAAGCAGACTTTAAATTAGAAACTGTATTCCAACCCATTTGAGGAACTTTTACAGCATTTGAAAAACGTTTTATCTCAACATCAAAAATTCCTAAACCTTTTGTATTTCCTTCTTCAGAAAAGTTACACATTAATTGCATACCCAAACAAATACCAAGAACAGGTTGTTTTAATGTTGGAATTATTTTATCTAATCCACTTTCTTGCAACATTTTCATTGCAGAACTGGCTTCACCAACTCCAGGGAAAATTACTTTATCTGCAGTATTTATCTCATCAATATTATTTGATAAAATAGCGTCTACACCTAAACGTTTAAAAGCAAACTGAATACTTTTGATATTCCCGGCACCGTAATCTATTATTATTAATTTCATTCTTTCACTTTTATCAATTAGCAAATGGCTAATATCTTAGAACTAATTTATAACATTCCTTTTGTTGAAGGCAAAAACATCTTGTTCGCATCTCTTTTTACCGCCATTTTCATTGCTTTTGCAAATGCTTTAAAAATTCCTTCAATTTTGTGATGCTCGTTAGTCCCTTCTGCCTTAATATTTAAATTACATTTTGCACCATCTGTAAAAGATTTAAACAAATGGAAGAACATTTCTGTTGGCATGTCTCCAATTTTCTCTCTTTTAAAATCAGCTTCCCATTCTAGCCAATTTCTACCACCAAAATCTACAGCAACTTGCGCCAAACAGTCATCCATTGGCAGGCAAAACCCATATCTTTCAATTCCTAATTTAGAGCCCAATGCTTTGTTGAACAATTCTCCGAAAGCAATCATAGTGTCTTCTATAGTATGGTGTTCGTCAACTTCTAAGTCGCCATCAACTTTAATCGTCAAATCCATATTACCATGTCTCCCAATTTGATCTAACATATGATCAAAAAACGACAAACCTGTACTGATATCATTTTTACCAGAGCCATCTAAATTTAATTTGATATAAATTTTAGTCTCGTTGGTATTTCTAGTAATTTCTACAACTCTGTCTTTTAATTTAAGAAAATTATAGATTTCTGACCAATCTGTGCTTGTAAGTGCGATACAATCTAATATTTCTTGTTTAGATGTTTCTATTTCATTCGCACCTAATTCTGCATTTTCAGACAAATAAATACCTCTAGCACCTAAATTGTTTGCCAATTCCATGTCTGTAATTCTATCACCCAAAACAAAAGAATTCTCCAAATCATATTCCTCTGAAAAATACTTGGTTAATAAACCCGTTCTTGGTTTTCTAGTTTCCGCATTCTCATGAGGAAAGGTTTTATCAATGAGAACTTCAGAGAAAACAACACCTTCTTTTTGAAAAGCGGAAAGTACTTTGTTTTGTGCCGGCCAAAAAGTAGCTTCAGGAAAACTATCTGTACCCAAACCATCTTGATTTGTAATCATTACTAACTCATACTCCAATTCTGAGGCTATTTTTGCCATGTATTGAAACACTTTTGGGTAGAATTCTAACTTCTCTAGACTATCTAACTGATAATCTACTGGTGGCTCTAAAACTAACGTTCCGTCTCTATCTATAAATAATACTTTTGTACTCATATCTAACATGTTAACTTTCAGGTTTTAAAAACCTTAAAATGTTTTAATTTTTATTGAATAGACTTTAAAGCTCTTAACAAAATTTGATTTTCTTCACAGATACCCACACTTATCCGTAAACAATTTTCGCATAAAGCTTCTGTGGTTCTGTTTCTAACAACTACTCCTACCGTTACTAATTGATTGTAGCGTTTTGTTGCATCATCTACTTTAATTAAAAGAAAGTTACCATCTGAAGGATATACTTTCTCAATATAACTAACACAGCACTCTAATTCTTTATGTAACCGCTTTCTTTCACTTACTAATTGAGCAACTTCATTTTTAACTACTTCCATCTGCTGTAGTCTCTTAATGGCTCTTTGCTGTGTTAATTCATTTACATTATACGGCGGTTTTATAGTATTTAAAACTGCAATAATTTCTCTTGACGCGTAACAGGCTCCTAATCGAATTCCTGCCAATCCATATGCTTTTGATAAGGTTTGAATAATAATTAGATTCGGATATTTATCTAAATTTTTCAACCAGCTTTCTTTTGCTGAAAATTCAATATATGCCTCATCTAAAAGCACTAAGCCGTTAAACTTTAATAACAATTCTTTAATACAAGCTTCACTAAAACTATTACCAGTGGGATTATTTGGAGAACATAAGAATAAAATTTTGCTATTTTTATCTGCTAATCCTATAATCTGTTTTACTTGCGGCTGAAAATCTTCATCTAATAAGACAGTTTTATTTTCTACAGCATTTATATTGGCCAAAACACTATACATGCCATAAGTTGGTGGCAACGTAATAATATTGTCTTTATGAGGTTCACAAAAAGCTCTAAAAATTAAATCTAAAACTTCATCACTTCCATTTCCTAATAGAAGATTGCGCTTATCAATTCCTTTAATTTCAGATAGTAATTTTTTTACATTGTTCTGATTAGGATCTGGATATCTATTCACGCCATTTTCAAACGGATTTTCATTAGCATCTAAGAAAATCATTTCTGATACATTAGCATCTTTATACTCATCTCTCGCAGAAGAATATGGCTTTAGATACTTAATGTTCTCTCTAATAAGATTATTTAAATTGAAATTTGATTTCATATTATAAAAAATTCTAACCCTAAAATATTATTTTAAATCATTTAAACGCAATGTAATTGCATTTTTATGCGCTTGTAAACCTTCTGTTATTGCCATGATTTCGATAGACCTACCAATATTCTGTATGCCTTCTTTTGAAATTTCTTGAAAGGTAATTGCCTTTGTAAAACTGTCTAAATTTACACCAGAATACGATTTAGAAAACCCATTTGTTGGTAGCGTGTGGTTTGTACCTGAGGCATAATCTCCTGCACTTTCTGGAGTATAATTCCCTATAAATACAGAACCTGCATTTTCAATGTTATCTATGTAAAACTTATTATTGTTTGTACAAACAATAAAGTGTTCAGGACCATACTCATTAATCAAATCTAAAGCGATTTTATCATTCTCAACAAAAATAGATTTCGAGTTCGTTATCGCTTTTTGAGCAATTTCTTTTCTTGGTAGCTCTTTAATCTGTTTTTCTATTTCTTCCTCTACTTTTTTAATGAACTCTTTTGAAGTTGAAACTAAAATAACTTGAGAATCTGCACCATGCTCTGCTTGACTTAGTAAATCTGAAGCCACATAACTTGCAATTGCACTATCATCAGCAACAATTAATAATTCACTTGGCCCTGCTGGCATATCTATTGCAACACCATGTTTGGTTGCTAATTGTTTTGCAACCGTTACAAATTGATTTCCTGGTCCGAATATTTTATAAACCTGCGGAATCGTTTCAGTTCCAAAAGTAAACCCTGCAATTGCCTGAATTCCTCCCACTTTTACAATTTTTGTTACACCGCATACACTGGCTGTATATAATATTGCTGGGTGAATTTGGCCATATTTATTAGGAGGTGAGCATAAAACGATTTCTTTACAACCCGCAATTTGAGCAGGAATTGCCAACATTAAAACCGTTGAAAATAAAGGTGCCGTTCCGCCAGGAATATACAAACCCACTTTTTGAATGGGTCTTTTTTCTTGCCAACAAGAAACACCATTTGTAGTTTCTACAAATACTTTTTTAGTTTTCTGTGCAATATGAAACTTTGTAATATTTTCTTTTGCAAAATTAATCGCTTCTTTTAATTCCTCTGAAACGGTATCTATTGCCTCTTTAATTTCCAATGCTGAAACTAAATTACAACCTAAAGTAACACCATCAAATTTCTTAGTATACCTAGCAACAGCAATATCTCCGTTTTTTTGAATGTCTGTAAAAACTTCGTTTACAGTACCTTCAATGTCGTCCACTTTTTTTGTGGGTCTTTCTAAGATTTTATTCCAATCTTTTTGCTGCGGATTTAGAATTGTATTCATTTTATAAAACCATTTTTTCAATAGGACACACTAAAATACCTTCTGCTCCATTTTCTTTTAACTCGTCGATAATTTCCCAAAACTGATTTTTAGAAATCACTGTATGTACAGAGCTCCAACCTTTTTCTGCCAATGGCAAAACTGTAGGACTGCGCATTCCTGGCAACAAATTTAGAATGGCATCAAGTTTGTCATCCGGTGCGTTTAATAAAATATATTTAGAATCTCTTCCCTTTAAAACAGATTGTATTCTAAATTGAATTTTATTTAAAATATCTCTTCTTTCTTTTGAAATTAATGGAGAAACTGCCAAAACTGCTTCAGACTTTAATAAAACTTCTATTTCTTTTAAACCATTTTTAAATAAAGTACTTCCGCTTGATACGATATCACAAATTCCGTCTGCTAAACCAATATTAGGTGCAATCTCCACGGAACCACTAATAGTGTGTAATTGCGCATTAATATTTTGTTGTTTTAAAAACTTTTTTACAGTTTCAGGATACGATGTGGCAATTCTTTTCCCTTCTAAATCTTTTAAAGAATTAGCTTTAGAATCTTTTGGTACAGCAATAGAAACTTTACATTTAGAAAAACCTAAACGCTCTACAAATTCTAGATCCTTTCCTTTTTCTATTAAAACATTCTCACCAATAATAGCCGCATCCACTACACCATCTCTTAAATACTGAGGAATATCTCCGTTTCTTAAATAAAAAACTTCAACTGGAAAATTTCTTGCAGCAGCTTTTAATTGATCTTTTCCATTATCTATAGAAATACCAATATCTTTTAAGATTCTCATAGAATCTTCATTTAACCTTCCTGATTTTTGTACTGCAATTCTTAAGTTACTCATTTTTGTTTTTGTTAAATGCCTGAACAAATATGGTTTTAAATGAAAAAAACCTGTTTGATTTGCTCAAACAGGTTTATAAATATTTTGATTTTATTCAATACATTTTTAAATCGCTTGATTGCAATTGTGGAAATGATGAAAATGTGATTGAATAAATGTCATTCTTTTTTAATTATACGCAAATATCTTACTTTTATTTCTAATTAAAGTAATCATCCAAATAAAAAATTAAATAATATATAAATTTTATCGATTTCTTATTATTTGTTTAAATTTATTGTTTAAAACTAAAAATAATGATGATTAATATCTCTTTTTAATATTTTAAATATTCTTACAGTATTATACCATAGTTGCTGCAATCTTCTTATAAGTTCCGTTCTCTAACAATATTCGAATTGCCGAAAAAGCAGTAATTGTCTCGTCTATATCTTCTTGAGTATGGGTTGTTGTAGGTATTAATCTTAAAATAATTAATCCTTTAGGAATTACAGGATACACCACAATAGAGCAGAAAATACCATGATTTTCTCTTAAATCATTTACCATTGCCATGGCTTCAGGAATGTCTCCTTTTAAGAATACGGGTGTAATACAGGTTTGTGTAGTTCCTAAATCAAAACCAGCAGAACGCAAACCAGATTGCAATGCATTTGTGTTTTCCCAAAGTTTTTCTTTTAATTCTGGCATTGTACGCAACATGTCTAAACGTTTTAATGCTCCCTTAACCATTGCCATTGGCAAAGATTTTGCAAACGTTTGAGAACGCATATTGTATTGTAAGTATTGAATTACATCTTTATTACCTGCTAGAAATGCACCAATACCTGCCATAGATTTAGCAAAGGTTGCAAAGTACACATCAATATCATCTTGAACCCCTTGCTCAAAACCGGTTCCTTTTCCATCTTTTCCTAAAGTTCCAAAACCATGTGCATCATCAACTAACAATCTAAAGTTATATTCTTTTTTAAAAGCTACAATTTCTTTTAAACGACCTTGCTCACCTCGCATTCCAAAAACTCCTTCAGAAATCACTAAAATTCCTCCACCAGTTTTTTCTGCCATCCTGGTTGCACGTTTTATGTTTTTTTCAAAACTTTCCATATCGTTATGACGATATACAAAACGCTTTCCTGAATGTAAACGAACTCCGTCTATAATGCATGCATGCGTATCCATATCATACACAATAATATCGTTTTTAGTAACCAAAGCATCTATTGCAGACATAATTCCTTGATATCCGAAATTTAATAAATAGGCTTTTTCTTTATCAACAAACTCGGCACATTCACGCTCTAGTTGTTCGTGAAAAGGCGTGTGTCCAGACATCATTCTGGCACCCATTGGATAAGCCATGCCATGCTCTAAAGCTGCTTCTCCATCTACTTTTAAAACTTCTGGATGATTTGCTAATCCCAAATAATCATTAATACTCCAAGTAACCACTTTTTTCCCATTGAAATACATTCTATTAGAAATTGGGCCCTCTAATTTTGGAAACACATAGTATCCCTCTGCCATATCTGCCCATTTACCTAATGGTCCTTTATCTTTTATTATTCTATCAAATAAATCTGTAGTCATTCTCTCTTCATTTTTTTCAGTATGTAAAGTTAGCTAAATTATAATATTATATAAAATTTACTTGACGTTTGAACGTTTTTTTTAATCTAAAAACCCTTGTTCACGCATCCAAGAGTCACTATAAATTTTATTCATATATCTAGAACCATGATCTGGAAAAATCAATACAACAAAGCTATTTTTATCAAACATACCTAAAGCATTATATTGTTTTGTAGCCTGCATAACAGCGCCACTTGTATATCCTAAAAACATCCCTTCTTTTTGGATGATTTCTCTAGCCGCAAAAGCAGCATCTTTGTCAGTTACTTTCTCGTAAATATCTATCACATCAAAGTCTGTTGCTGTAGGAATTAATGTTTTTCCTAAGCCTTCAATTTTATAGGGTTTTATCTCATTAATATCAAATTCTCCTGTTTCATGGAACTTTTTAAGCACCGAACCAAAAGCATCTACACCTAAAACTTTAATGTTTGGGTTTTGCTCTTTTAAATACTTGCCCGTTCCAGAAATCGTTCCCCCTGTACCACTTGCAACTATCAGGTGTGTAATTTTACCAGCTGTCTGATTCCATATTTCTGGACCTGTAGTTCTATAATGCGCTTCAATATTTAATTCATTAAAATACTGATTTATATAAACAGAGTTTTTTGTTTTCCTATGAATTATTTTTGCAACTTCATAATAAGATCTTGGATCGTCTGCAGGAACATTTGCTGGACAAATGTGCACTTCTGCTCCCATTGTCTTTAATAAATCTATTTTATCTTGAGAAGATTTATCACTTACTGCTAAAATACATTTATAACCTTTTACAAGACTAATCATTGCCAAACTATAGCCTGTGTTTCCCGAGGTAGTTTCAACGATAGTAGCTCCTTTTTTAAGAATTCCTTTCTTTTCTGCATCGTTAAGAATATGCAAGGCAATTCTATCTTTTGAAGAAAGCCCCGGATTAAAAGCTTCTACTTTTGCGAAAAAAGAACCTTTTAAAGCCTTTGTTATTTTCTGAAGTTTGATTAGCGGAGTTTCCCCAACTAATTCTAAAATACTATTATTAATTCCGTTGTTTTTACTCATACGACTTAATACGTAAACATTATTAATGAATAATGTTTGATAATCTTTTTATAAAATATGAAGATACATTCTAGTATTGAATTATAAAATTAAATTTAAAGTTTAATTAAATCTATATCTAATTTATTTTCCAAAGCTAAAAAGAATGTATAGTCTTTTGCAGTTTCCTTTAAGGCGTCAAAACGTCCTGAAGCACCACCATGACCAGCTTCCATATTTGTTCTAAGTAATAATAAATTATCATCTGTTTTTAACTCTCTTAGTTTCGCAACCCATTTTGCAGGTTCCCAATATTGTACTTGAGAATCATGAAAACCAGTAGTTACTAATATATTTGGGTATGCCTTTGATTTCACTTGATCATAAGGTGAATATGATTTTATATAGTCATAGTATTCTTTGTCATTCGGATTTCCCCATTCATCGTATTCTCCTGTTGTTAAAGGTATTGAATCATCCATCATTGTAGATATAACATCTACAAAAGGTACCGCTGCGATAATTCCGTTATACAATTCAGGATTCATATTTACAATTGCGCCCATAAGCAAACCACCTGCAGAACCACCCATTGCATATAAATGCTTTTCAGAAGTGTATTTGTTTTCTATTAAATATTTAGAACAATCTACAAAGTCTGTAAAGGTGTTCTTTTTATTCAACATTTTACCGTCTTCATACCAATCTCTTCCTAAGTATTCACTTCCTCGAATATGTGCTAATGCGTACACAAAACCTCTGTCTAATAAACTTAATCGTGTGGTAGAAAAACTGTCTGGAATTGTATACCCATAAGAACCATATGCATACTGCAATAAAGGTGTGTTTTTATCTAACTGGGTATCTTTATGGTATACCAAAGAAATAGCTACTTTTTTACCATCTCTAGCCGTTGCCCAAACGCGTTTGCTCTTGTAGTTTTCTTTACTGAATTTACCCCCTAAAACCTCTTGTTCTTTTTTAATTTCTTTAGACTTATCTCCCATATTAAAATCAATAACAGAGGCAGGTGTTGTCATAGAATTGTACGAATAACGTATTACGTGTGTATCAAAATCCGGATTTGAATAAACACCTACGGAATAGGTTTCTTCGTTAAACGGAAGATAAAAATCATCTGTTTTATCCCAACGTTTAATACGAACCATATTTAATCCGTTTGTACGTTCTTCTAAAACTAAATATTCTTTAAATATTGAAAAATCTTCTAGTAATGTATCTTCTCTATGCGGAATAACATCCGTCCAATTCTCTTTTGCTGTCATAGAAACCGGAGTCTTCATTAACTTAAAATTAGTAGCATTGTCTTTATTTGTTAATAAATAAAAATCATCTCCAAAATGAGAGACACTGTATTCTAAATCGCGCTCACGCTTCTGTAGCATTGTAAATTCTCCTGTAGGATTGTCTGCATCTAGATATTGAGCTTCTGTAGAAACAGTGCTATACGAACCGATAATGATGTATTTGTCAGATTTTGATTTTGTAACATAGGTCCCAAAAGTTTCATCTTTTTCATGAAATACTTCAATATCTTCTGAAGCTGATGTTCCTAGAATATGTCTATAAATCTTCTCACTTCTTAATGTTGTAGGATCTTTCTTGGTGTAAAAAATAGTTGTATTGTCATTTGCCCAAACAGAACCACCTGTTGTGTTTTCTATAACATCTTTATAAACTTCACCCGTCTCTAAATTCTTTATGCGTAAAAAGTATTGTCTTCTGCTAATTGTATCGGTTGCAAAGACAGCTAATTTATTGTCATTAGAAATATTTAAACCTCCTAATTGAAAATAATCGAAATCTTTGGCCATTTCATTTACATTGAACATTACCTGTTCATCTGCATCTAAATTGTCTTTCTTTCTACTATAGATAGGGTATTGCATTCCTTTTTCAAAGCGTGTAATATAGAAATACCCATTGTCTTTATAAGGCACAGAAGAATCATCTTCTTTAATTCTACCTTTCATTTCTTCAAATAAAGTTTCCTCAAAATTCTTAGAAAACTCAGTAACTTTATCGTGATACGTATTTTCTTCCTCTAAATAATTAATTACTTTTTGTGTTTGGTCATCTTTTACATCAACAAGCTTTTGTTCATCCGTCAAACGCATCCAAAAATAGTTATCTATTCTAACATCTCCATGTTTTTCTAATGTTATTGGCTGCTTATCTGCTGTAGGTGTTTTTGCTTCTATATTTTTCATGGTATTATTTTTACAAGAGGTCGCAAAAATAAGACTTAATAAAATGGTTGTTGTATATAATTTTCTCATTTTTAGTTAATTTATTTTTCCTTACCATTTGCTAAATTTATAGAAACTTAAACAATTGCTCCCATAAGCCCTACGATACCAACTAAAATATAAATAGATAGCATTATAATGGTAAAAACACCTACAAATTTATAATGAGATTTTAGCATTTCGAATGCACTAGCTAAAACTTCATCATCTTTCGAGGTTAATGCTTTTTTT
>Ga0209196_1000692_pt1 | contig 26597 bp, 26 predicted proteins | sample COGITO_mtgs_1105_5_FD_184801 | JGI IMG/M metagenome (GOLD analysis project Ga0209196, IMG submission 184801) | Pelagic marine microbial communities from North Sea - COGITO_mtgs_110509 (SPAdes) (version 2) | ecosystem: Environmental > Aquatic > Marine > Epipelagic ... | reverse complement strand
CGGTGATAGAGTGATTGTAGTGAACACACCGTTTTTACGGCTAGATCCAGAAGTGGCGGCGCCGATAGCATTAAAGTTATGGGAGCAAGATATTTTTTGGCTTGCGCTTAAATGGTTTTTAGGTGTGGCCGCTTTTTTGATGGTTATCTTTATGGTGTTGCGTCCCACGCTTAATCGCTTGACCGAAAACTCTCAAAAAATTAAAGAGTTGGAAGGTCGCCATAAAGCTGCCTTACATGCGGTTATGGAAAATTCAGACGGTTTGACTGAGACGATTGGGCCAGATGGCAAAGTCACATTAAACTCGCCAAACAAAAATTTATTACCTTCGCCAGATGATCGTTTAGAAGATCAAATTGATATGGTCCGCAATATGGTTACCGATGATCCCGATCGCGTTGCACAAGTTATACAAGGTTGGTCTAACAGTGAGTGATAAAAAATTAGCCGATTCTATTCCTTATATCGAGAAAGCTTCGATTCTATTGTTAACGGTAGGTGAAGAAGCCGCCGCAGCAATATTGAAACAGTTAGGGCCCAAAGAAGTGCAGCGTATTGGTACGGCTATGGCGGTACTCAGTGATGTGAAGCGCGAAAAAGTGGCGGCAGTATTTAACTCTTTTATTGCTGAAATTACTAACACCACAGGCTTTGGTATTGGCGCTGATAGCTATGTGCGTAATATGCTCACTCGCGCGTTAGGCGCTGAAAAAGCATCGGGCATTATCGATAGAATTTTACTGGGTGGTAATACTCAAGGCTTGGATACGCTTAAATGGATGGATGCGCGGGCGATTTCCGATGTCATCAAACAAGAGCACCCGCAAATTCAGGCCATTGTTATTGCCTACCTTGAAGGTGACCTTTCTGCCGAGGTGTTATCGTATTTGCCTGAAAATATGCGTCTTGATGTGGTGATTCGTGTAGCTAAGCTCGATACCGTTCAACCCGATGCATTAAATGAATTAAACAATATTCTTGAGCGACAGTTCTCTGGTGGTTCATCTGCACAAAAACGACGTATTGGTGGCACTAAAGTAGCGGCCGATATTATGACAAACCTTGACGGCACTATTGAATCTGAGTTGATGGATGCACTCACTGAAGTGGATGGCGAGTTGGCCGAGACCATTCAGGATTTGATGTTTGTATTTGCTAATTTGATGGAAGTGGATGATCGCGGCATTCAAACCTTGTTACGAGAAATTTCAACCGATATATTAGTGGTTGCATTAAAAGGTGCCGACGAAGAATTGCGCGAAAAAATTTACAGCAATATGTCTTCACGCGCCGCCGATTTATTACGTGATGATCTAGAGGCATCTGGCCCCACTAAATTAAGTGATGTTGAAGCAGCGAAGCAGCACAAAAAGAAATTCTTTCAGTGGCTAGACGTATGGCCGAAGCGGGAGAAATTATTTTAGGTGGCTCAGGCGAAGAGATGCTTTGATATTAAGCGGCTTTTTGTTTGTTTTTGTTTTTTAATTTGTTTTTTAATTCGTTTTTTATTAGAGACGCAGTATGACAGATGATGTCTTGCCGGTAGAGCAGGTAACAGCAGCGGAACCTTGGCTTTTACCCGAGTTCAAGGCTAAGCATATCGTGAGCGGTGCTGATGAGCCAAAGCAGCTGTCTGGTTTTGCCCAACGTCGTTCGGCTGTGTCGAATAAACCCTCCTCCTTATTAAAGCTTAACCGAGCCATGACTGCAGGGCAGTTGGAGCAATTAACTCAAGAGGCGCGAGAAGCTGGCTTTAAAGAAGGACGCGTTGCCGGCTATGAGAAAGGCTATGCCGAAGGCGAATCTCGAGCAAGAGAAACCGTAGAGGCACATGCTCAAGTGGCGTTGGCTGCTCAACAGTCGTCGCTAACGCAGCTTATTGAATCTGTTATTCAGCCCATGGGCGATCAGCAAGATCAATTACAGACAGTGTTATCGCAGTTGGTGGCTAAAATTGCCGAGCGGGTTTGCTATCGCGAATTATTAACCGACAACAATAGTATTCAAGCCGTTGTCAGCGAAGCTATTGATGCCTTGCCTATTGGCGAATCCGATATAAAAATTTATCTTAATCCTAAAGATCTCGCTGTCTTTGAATCGATACCCGGTTTTGTTCAGGACAGTTGGCCATTACGCAGTGATGAGCAATTAACGTTGGGTGATTGCCGTATAGAGAGCGCAAATAGCCTAGTTGATTTTACTCGCTCTTCACGTATGACATCGATTCTTGATGCAACCTTTGCACTCAATGAGCCTGAGTGATGTTGGATTATTTTAATCGCTGCCTAAGCGATGGAATTGAGCCTGCTAAGCCAGTCGCCATTGGTTATATTGCTCGTGTTGTAGGCTTAACTTTAGAAGCACGCGGTATTAATTTAGCTTTGGGTGCGCGCTGTCTGGTTGATGACGGAGAGCAAAGTAGCTTTGAAGTTGAAGTGGTTGGCTTTGATGCTGACATTAGTTATTTAATGCCTTTGCGGCCTTTTTCTTCGGTAAAGCCGGGTGCTCGCGTTACACCAACGGCGGCCAGTGATAGTGTGCCAGCGGGCAATGCGCTGTTGGGGCGTGTGATTGATGGCACAGGAATGCCGTTAGATTCAAAAGGCCCTATTGGTCAATGCGAATACATTAAATTCCATCCTCAACCGATTAACCCCTTGCTTCGTGAACCTATTAGTCAGCCACTGGATGTTGGTGTTTGTTCGGTGAATGCCTCGCTAACAATTGGCTGTGGTCAGCGTGTCGGTTTATTTGCCGGCAGTGGTGTGGGGAAAAGTGTTTTGCTTGGCATGATGACTCGCTTTACCGAAGCTGATGTTGTTATTGTTGCCTTGGTGGGCGAACGCGGTAAAGAAGTGCGCGAGTTTGTTGAGAATAATCTTGGCTCACAGGGTATGGGTAAAACTATTGTCGTTGCTGCTCCCGCAGATGAGACCCCGGTTATGCGATTGCGAGCAGGTATGTATGCCGCTCGATTGTCTGAGCATTTTCGTGATGAAGGCAAGCGAACGTTATTATTATTTGATTCATTAACCCGTTATGCGCAAGCGCAACGAGAAATTGCTTTAGCAACGGGTGAGCCGCCTGCAACTAGAGGCTATCCGCCTTCGGTCTTTGCGCGTTTACCGCAGCTGGTTGAGCGTGCCGGAAACGGTTTAGGTAACGGTGGTTCGGTTACCGCATTTTATACTGTGTTAGTTGAAGGGGATGATCTAACCGATCCGGTTGCGGATTCTGCACGGGCCATTCTCGATGGCCATATTGTTTTATCGCGCGATATTGCCGGTCAAGGTATTTATCCTGCGGTTGATATTCAAGCATCAATAAGCCGTTCGATGGCCAGCATTGTGCCTGCTGAACATTTATTAGCGGCTAATCAAGTTAAGCAATTGTATTCACGCTTTGAGCAAAGCAAAGATCTTATTAGTGTGGGAGCTTATACCTCGGGTATTGATCCCATTACCGATTTGGCCATTGCAAGACAACCTCAAATACAGGCGTTTTTGTCCCAAGGCTTAGATGAACCGATTAATTTACCCACTAGCCTTAGCCGTCTCTTAACGATATTAGAGCCCGTTGATACAGTAGATGATCCGTCGGTATCTGCAGCTCGAGTTGATGCGGATGTGATTGAGGCGCCTCGCAATGGAGGTATTGCTCTTGGCAATCGCTAAATCAAAACGTTTGGCTGTTGTCGCGAGACTCGCTGCGCTTAGAGAGCAGCAACAATTAATTCGCTTGCAGCAAAGCCAAGCTGCCTTAAAACAGAATCAGCATTCGTTAGATCGTCTTATAAGCTATAAAGACGACTATGCCGCAGGCGTTGCATCTGGCGAAAAGGGCGTGGCGGTGAATGACTTACAAAACTTTAGTCGTTTTATGAATGATCTATCTTATGCCACTGAATTACAGCAGCAGCAGTTAGATAGAGCGGATGATACTTGTCAGCAAGATAACGCGCGCTGGTCACAACTGCATGCTAGGCAGCGTCGTTTAGAAGAGTTGGTTGAGGTTCGCCGTCGAGATGAGCTTCATCGTGAAGCCATTAGCGCCGATCGAGAAAATGACGATCGCTGGAATGCTCTTCATCAAACTTTAAAAGCTCGTTAGATAAGTCTACGTGATGTTAAAAGGCGATAAACCTTTTAAGTAAACGCCATTATCATCTTCTCTTATCTTGTGCTTTTCATTGATTTTGCTACATTTTTTCTTTTTAAGCTCTTTTTATACCCTTTGTATGCTCTTTGCTTTCCCTCTGTTTTGTTTATGAAAATCCCACTTATAGTGTACGGTTACTTAAATTGTTTAATTTTTATTCGTATTTGTGAGCCGTTCCTCTGGCGTACTGTGAGATTTGCGCTAATCTGAAAGAACAAAGCACCTTAACCACGATGGTTTTGGTTGTTTCGGCCAGTGAAAAAACACACTGTAAACGAGGATAAGTTGCCCGAACTGCTCAGCCAATAATAGTAAGCCGGAGTATGTAATGCCTATTTCATCAACAATGTCTGCTGCCAAAAGTGAGTTGATTATTAATGTAGAGGGTCGTTTTGACTTTAGTGCGCATCAAGATTTTCGCAGTGCCTATGAAGACCTCGATGGACTACCTAAACATTTTTCAGTTGATATGACAGAGACGACCTATTTGGATAGCTCTGCGCTAGGAATGCTGCTGTTGCTGAGAGACTATGCTGGAGGCGATCACTCTTCAATTAAGATTATTAACTGTAATGATGATGTGCGTAAAATTTTAGTGATATCTAACTTTGGCCGCTTATTCACGATTCAATAATACGGTTGATGTCTTTATTAGTCGCTATGTTATTAGTTATCCGACTTTCGGTATACCTTTCTGATGTCAGCTAATCTGCCCAGCGAAAAACCGATAAGTCAACGACCGGTCAATGTTTGTCTGCTAGTACCTCAACAAAGCCATCAACTTTCTATTATTCATTTTCTCGATCCCAATCTTTACCATCTCACTGTTGTACATTCATTAGATCACTTTACTCAGTCTTTAAATACGCCTAAGGCAGAGCGTTATGCTATTGACGCAATCGATATTATTTTATTGTCTACCGATTTAGCCAAGGCTGAATCGGCAAATACGGTTGCTTATTTGCAAACCTTAATTGCTCATCGCTACGTGCCTATTATTCTATTATCTCAAACCGATGTTGATGATGCGTCAATACTGATTGATGCAATGGCAGCAGGCGCGCATGATTATATTGAAACATCGGCTAAGCCTTCGACTCATACGGCTAAGTTGTTTGCTGCAAAAATTGCCTCGCAAGTGCGTATTGCGGCAATGCAAACCTTGGCGCAACAACAAAACGCACAAATCATGGAGCACCATAAGCACTTAATGGTTGAGCAGCAGCTTGCTGAAGAAGTGTTTAATAAAGTCTCTCAGAATAACGGTGTCGATATGGCGAATATTCGTCATTGGTTGTCACCCATTGCGGTATTCAATGGTGATGTCTTATTGGCGGCGCCAACACCCAGTGGGGGTCTTATTGTATTGCTGGGTGATTTTACGGGCCATGGTTTAGCGGCAGCGATTGGCGCCATTCCCTTGGCTTCGACGTTTTATAGCATGGTTGAAAAAGGGTTTTCTATGCCCGATATTATTAAAGAATTAAATGCCAAGCTGCATGCTATTTTACCTGTCAGCGTTTTCTGCTGTGCCAGTGTTGTGCAGTTGAATTTTGATGAGGGCATTGTTGATATTTGGAATGCTGGTTTGCCCGATAGCTATGTGCTTCGAAAAGACAGCTCAACGATTGAAGCAATAAGCTCTAATGGCTTAGCGCTAGGAATTGTCGGTGCGGGCGAGTATCAGCCTAAACCCACACGCTTTAATTTATTGGCCGGTGACCGTTTATATTTATTGTCAGACGGTGTGCTTGAGGCGACGAATGATAAAGGTGAGCAGTTTGGTGATGAGCGCTTACTAGAAGCGATTAGTGGTCAAGTGAATGCGAATGCCGAAAAAGGTTTTGCAGCTATTAAGCAGCAAGTCATCGACTTTATTGGTGAGCATTCACCTGCCGACGATATTTCATTGGTTGAGCTGGGCATGGTTAATGCGGCCGATTTTGCTGCCATGTATCAAAGCTCTCAACAAACGATAACCGCCGAACCCGTATCATGGCATTTTAGTTATGAGCTCAGGCCGGATTCTTTGCGCTATCAAGACCCCGTGCCTTTGTTACTTCATTTGTTAATGGAAGTGCCCACATTGCGTCGCTACAGTGGTCAGCTATTTACCATTATGACTGAGCTTTATAATAATGCTCTCGAGCATGGCTTGCTGGGCTTGTCCTCTGCGCTTAAGCAAGCACCCGAAGGCTTTAAATCTTACTATAGTGCGCGCAATAATCATCTTAATAAGCTAAAGCAAGGCACTGTTTGTTTTACTTTGGATTATCAAGGTGATGACCAACAAGGTTTGCTGGTTGTCGATGTTATAGATTCAGGAAAGGGCTTTGATTACGCGGCATTAGCTTCGTTAACTCAGCCTTTCCATGAAGGCTCGCATCAAGCTCAAGCGGTTTTATCGGGTCGAGGAATTCCGCTATTACAATCTATTTGTTCTAAAATTGAATACCTTGGCTGTGGTAATCACGCTAGGGTTGAATTCAAATGGACTGCCTAGCTGTTTTATCCCGTTATCGATTAAGACCTTAAAAGAATAAGCGTAACGGATAACACCTAATTAAAAGGCAGTAAGTGTAAAAATTAAATGAAAGTGTAAAAACAATAATAAAAAATGGAAGTATTTAAACAAAAGACACTCTACTCATTAACATAGGATAACAGTGATCATTTTCTTGCTTGCTGTATTTATTGTGCCTTGCATCTATTACTAGACCTTTGCACCCATGAAGAATCCTTTGTTAAAACCAAACAAGCGAATATTCGTATACTAATGGACGTTTTTTTTGTCGTATACTCATCACAAATATGGAGTCACTCGTGATAGAAACTGTTGAACCAATTAATATCTCTGCCCTTGATACGCTCAAGTTAGTTTTGGGTGCCGATTTCCCTGAATTACTGCGTGATTTTAATAAACACTGCACCAATGATTTAGTTAAGCTTGAGGTCGCTATTGCTAAAGTGGATAGGGCGGCCATACGTGATATCGCCCATTCGCTTAAAGGCTCTGCGCTGAGTCTACATGCTAAGCCGTTAGCCGATTATTGTGCGGTTTTAGAGGCTGCTGCCGTGTCTTCTTCGGTAGACGATTTAGAGCAAAGTATTTCGCAGGTCCGTGAGTGTGTCAAAGAAGTGATTTCTGCGCTGGAGCAGTGGGCTTATAAGGGCAGTCATTAAGCCGCTTTAGTTTGTAGTGGTCGATTGTAGTGGTAGTTTGTAGTGGTCGATTGTATTGCTAGGTTGTATTACTAGTTTGTTTTTGCGGCTAGCCACTTGGGCGCTCAATGTCTTGCATATTGATGCTAGTGCTAGGTTCTAATGTCAGATTCTAGTGTTAGATTCTAGTGTCAAATTCTAGATTGAGCGCCTATTTTAATTGTTATTTTCAAAGTGCCTCGTTCGAGCCTTTATTCAACAACGTATTTGAATTCTTATATAAACCCTTATGTAAAACCCTCGATAATTAATATTCCTAGCGATATTTTAAAATCTTGGCACTGGCTGTGCATTGTTCTTAAGTAAGATTATTCAATGAGCCCTTTGTTATGTCATTAAACGTTTCTGCTAATGCTGCGCCTATTTTGCCGACGCCAGCTCCCGATGCTGAACTGGCCAATAGAAAAGCGGCTGAGCGCGTAGACAATGCGCGAGACAAAGACTCTAAGTCATTGTTTAGAAATGATTTAAAAGAAGTTTCTGATAGCCGAGATACCTCTGCTAACTCTGAGGCTACTACTCCTGAACGTCATACCGAACTAGCTAACGAACAAGCTGCCGATCAATTAAAAAAAATTGAGACACTGTTAAGCGATTATTTAGAACGACAAAGCGATTTAGCTATGCAGGGTGCAGAGGGGCTAGAAGGACAAGAGGGCAATGGTTTTCCGCTTAGCGGCACTGATTTGCCAGTAATTGCCGCTAATATTCGTCAGTATCTCGATGATTTGTCAGCCGCTAAGCGTTTAGCTCAACAGTCGGTGGATGGATCATTGTCGATTACCGGTCCTGGTGGTATGGCTCTTTTAGGCAATGGTGGCCTAGCCAGCTCGCAAAATCTTCAACGTCAGTTAACAGCGATTGCCGATAGCTTGGCGCGCTTAGGTGAGGGCGTAGCCAATACAGGTGAAACAGGCCGCTCTTTATTAGGAGCCTTGTCGCAAGTCGTTAAAGGTTTGCAGTCGGCTAATGATTCGTCAATGACGCTCTCGAACCAAGCCTTTGCGGATGCTTTATCTGCGTCATCGAATCTTAAAACCAGCGGCACTGATTTATCACTTAAGCCATTATCATCACTAGGGCTTTCGGTTGAGCGATTTTCATTAGAGAGCCAAACAGTAGGTATGAGTGAGTTGGCCGTTAAAGATTTGTCGACGGCACAGAATGCCATGCTTGCAGTCACTGGGAATATGCGCAGCGGTGCGGTGCAAACGACAACGGCAGCTAATCCTGCTTCGTTAACACAAGCGTTTAATACACAACTGGAATTGCCCTTGGGCAGTGCTCAATGGGGCAGCCAAGTATTACAACGAGTCGCTTGGTTAACGGGCCAAGGTATTGCCGCTGCTGAAATTCATTTAAACCCCGCCGAGCTTGGCCCAATGCAAGTGCGTGTTGATCAGCGACAAGATAGCGCAACGGTTGTGTTTACCAGCCATAACAGCAGCACACGCGAAGCCATAGAGGCGAGTTTGCCTCGTTTGCGAGAGTTGTTTAGTGAGCAAGGCATGGAGCTGATTGATGTTGACATTAATAGCGGTGAGCAAGAAGCGAATGCCCAGCAAAGTGATCTTGATAATCAAGCCGAATCACAAAATGAGTCACAAAGTGATGCCGATGATGCCTCGCTGGCAAGCTTAGCGGATGGCGCTTCATTATTGTCTTCGTCAACGGAGACTATTGCGCTGCATTATGGGCTGATTGATGCCTACGCTTAATCTTGGTTTGGTTGTGCTTGCGGCTGATGTTTTTAAGCATTTCTTCTTTGTCGATCCATTGTCTTTATTTTGATCGCTCAGCTTATTGAGGCTAGGTTCTTTTCTCTTTGTTTTATCTCTGCGATTGTTTATTCTCTTTTCTCTTTTCTCTTTTCCCTTCTCTCGTCTTTTATTCTCTTCCCTTTGCGTTTATCTGCCGCATCAAGAGCTTAAGAAAGTAAAATTTTCTGCCTGCTTGCCCGATACGACGTTATCTAGACTAAAATTTACCCAACCTGCAAGTCTTTGCCATGATATGCGTTCGCTGGCACAGGACTTGCTTTGACTCCTTATAGGCGCAAAAGCGACGGTATATTGGCATGGCTAAAAATGATGCTCAAGTTCAAGAAGACACAGCTGTAAAGGGTAAGGGCCAAGTTGGCGCTGATCTGGCAAGTGAAGCAAGTGATGAGTCGGCTAAAAAGCGACCGATTAAGTGGTTGCTTATTGCTGTGTTATTGATTGTTTCTGTTTCGGCAGCTGGGGCATATTTTATGTTGTCGGCTGATGATAAGGACGAGGATATAGCTGCCGAGGTCGTTGAGCCTCAAGCTATTTATTTTGCTTTAACGCCAAAGTTTAAAACCAACTATCAAGTTGATGGTCGGCCACGTCTTTTTCAAATCGGTATGACTTTAATTACCCGTGAACAAGATGTTATTGATGCGTTAATGATACATGGCCCTAGTATTAAGAGCCGCTTAGTGATTTTGTTAAGTGGTCAGCAAGCGGAAAACTTGCAAACCCCTGAGGGGAGAGAGTTATTGCGTGCAGAGTGTTTGAGCGCAGTACAGGAAATTATGAATAAAGAAGTGGGTAAGCCAGGCATTGAAAAGGTCTTGTTTACCGACTTTGTTATGCAATGATGTAACTCGTAATTAAATCTTTAGCGTTTTAAAGCTGCGATGGTTTTATCAATAAGCGTTGAAACATTTTTGCGAAAAAATAGATTATCCAATAAATAAACTTTGTATTAGATTAGGCAAAAATTGTGGCTGATGAAATCCTGTCTCAAGAAGAAATTGATGCGTTATTGCATGGCGTAGATGATGGCGATATTGAGACCGAAAGTGATGATGGTTCCGAGAATAGCGATTTTACCAGCTACGATCTGACTTCTCAGGACCGTATTGTACGCGGCCGAATGCCGACCTTAGAACTGATTAATGAGCGCTTTGCTAGGCATACGCGAGTTAGCCTGTTTAACATGTTAAGACGCAGTGCTGAAGTGTCTATTGGCGGTGTGCAAGTTCAGAAGTTTGGCGAATATATTCAAACCCTTTATGTTCCTACCAGCTTAAATATGGTGCGCGTCCAGCCTTTAAGAGGCATGGCGTTGTTTGTGCTTGAAGCAAAATTGGTTTTTAAGTTAGTCGATAATTTTTTTGGTGGTGATGGTCATCATGCCAAAATTGAAGGTCGTGAATTTACGCCAACAGAACTTCGTGTTGTGCAAATGCTTTTAGAGCAAGTATTTAAAGATTTAGAAGAAGCATGGAAGCCGCTGGTTGAAATGAAGTTTGATTGCGTGGGTTCTGAAGTGAATCCTGCTATGGCTAATATTGTTAGCCCAAGTGAAGCCGTAATTGTTAGCTCGTTTCATATTGAATTAGATGGTGGTGGTGGCGATATGCATATCACTATGCCTTATTCGATGATTGAGCCGATTAAAGATATTCTTGATTCAGGAATGACGGGTGATGTTCATGAAGTCGATGAACGATGGATCAAAGCCTTGCGACGCGATATTTTACGCGCCAGTGTTGATCTTGAGTGTACCGTTGTCGAAAAGAAAATGTCGTTGCGAGATATTATTGATTTGAAGCAGGGCGATGTTATTCCTGTTGATATTCCAGAGGCGCTAACCTTGCGCGCCAATGGTGTGCCTATTTATAAAGCACGTATGGGAACTTCACGAGGTAATTTAGGGCTAGAAATTGTTGAGCGTACGACAATTGATGAAACAGATTAATAAGCTGATGCTTGCTGCAAGACAGTAGAGTGTTTTGCTTAATAGTGAAATAAAACGGTAAGAGAGAAAATCATGACTGATGAAAATGGCAATAATGAATCAACAGCTTCCGAATCTGCGATGGCGGATGATCCTGCCGCGGCAGTGTTAAGTGAACTAGGTGGCGATAATAATGGCCATGCCAATATTACTGATAATCCTGACTTGGCAGTAGTTCTGGATATACCAGTAAAAATTGCCATGGAAGTGGGATCAACCCAAATTACTATCCGAAACTTATTACAGCTCAATCAAGGGTCGGTTATTGAATTAGAGCGTTTAGCGGGTGAGCCCTTAGACGTTTTAGTGAATGGCACTTTAATCGCACATGGTGAAGTGGTTGTGGTTAATGAGAAGTTCGGCATTCGAGTAACCGATGTCATTAGTCCTTCAGAGCGGATCAAAAAACTGAAATGATGGCTCGCTATGCCATAGGTCTGTTAACGCTTATTGCAGCGATTAATACTGCCGCGGCGGAAATAAATACTGCTGCCGCTGCTGCCGTAATAGACAAGCCCAGTGTTGCGCCCGTATTTAGCGGCACTTCCGTGATTCAAGTAATACTGAGTTTGGCCTTTGTTATTGTCCTTATCTATGCCGTTGCTTGGTATGTTCGCCGTTTGCAGCTAACGACAGGCGCTACTGGGCAAAGCATGCGCGTTGTTTCTGCATTGTCCGTGGGTACACGTGAAAAAGTGGTGCTAGTGCAAGTGGGTGAAGAGCAATTATTATTGGGTGTGGCGCCGGGTAGAGTTAACTTATTACGTCAATTTGATGGCGTTGCCATTGAGAGTAAAGACGCCAGTTTGCGCAGCAGTTTTGCCAAAATACTTCAGGACACTAAATTATCATCGCCATCATCAAAACCCGCAAACCGTCCTGAGAACCCTGACAGCAAGTCGACCGTTAGCGAATGAAACTATTTATGTCTCTCTTGTCTTTTCAACGCACGACATCAATTTTATTTCTGTCTCTCTTGTCTTTTCAACGCACGACATCAATTTTATTTCTGTCTTTCTTGTCTTTTCAACGCACGACTCAACGCACGACATCGATTCTATTTCTGTCTCTCTTACTGAGCATAAGTCATTTATCTTATGCGCAATCGGCATCTGATCCGCAGTCGCTAACGGCGGCGTCTAGTTCGAGTAATGATATTGCTTCGGCTATGGATGCGCTTCAGTCACAAGCCAGTGGTGTGCCGGGTATTCCAGCCTTTACCATGACACCGCGTAATGATGGCGGTGAAGACTACACGGTTACCTTACAAATTCTAGCGTTAATGACGGCACTGACTTTGCTGCCTTCGTTTTTGTTAATGATGACCTCTTTTACACGAATTATTATTGTCTTTGCCATTCTTCGGCAGGCATTAGGTTTGCAGCAAACGCCCTCTAACCAAATTATGCTGGGGCTGGCATTGTTTTTAACCATCTTTATTATGCGACCGGTATTTGAAGTGGTTAATGAACAAGCCTTGCAACCCTATATGCAAGAAGAAATTACTTCTAGCCAGGCGGTAGCGTTGGCTTCAGAGCCGATTCATGCCTTTATGCGTGCACAGACGCGCGAATCAGATGTTGATATGTTTGTGCGGATATCGGCTACTGAGCCGGTAGCCGAAGCGAGTGATATCCCGTTCTTTGTTTTAGTGCCAGCGTTTTTAACCAGTGAGTTAAAAACCGCTTTTCAAATCGGCTTTTTATTGTTCGTACCCTTTTTAATTATCGATTTAGTCGTTGCCAGCGTCTTAATGGCTATGGGTATGGTGATGTTATCGCCGATTATTATTTCTTTGCCATTTAAAATCATGCTATTTGTTTTAGTCGATGGTTGGGCAATGGTGATAGGCAGTCTTGCCGCAAGCTATGGCTTATGACGAAGCTCATTAATGACAACGGCACATGCATTTATACACTTGCTCCTAACAGTGAACGGCAGCCATGACACCTGAATCCATTATTGAAATTTTTGGTCAAGCACTCTTTTTAGTGGTGGTATTGGTTGCGGCAATTATTTTACCGAGTTTATTAGTGGGCCTGGTCGTCAGCGTTTTTCAAGCGGCCACACAGATTAATGAGCAAACCTTAAGTTTTTTACCCAGACTTATGGCAACGCTGTTAACCATTATTATTTTAGGTCCTTGGGTGTTGCAGGAGCTGATGGATATATCGGCGTTTATTTTTGAAACCATTTCTTATCTAACCCGTTAAGCGTGACTAATGAGCGATCATTATGATTTTTGATCCCGCTGATCTTATTAGTTGGTTAGTGCAATTTATATTGCCTTTTTTCCGCATTGCCGCTTTTTTAATGGTGGTGCCTGTCTTTGGCAATCAATTAGTAGCCGTTAGAGTGCGTTTATTATTGGCGTTATCTTCGGCGGTATTAATTTTTCCACTCTTGCCGACATTGCCGGTTATCGATCCACTGTCTTTGGCCATGTTCTTTCTAATTGTTGAGCAGTTAATGATTGGCGCGGTACTGGGTTTTTTAGTGCAATTGTTTTTCCATATTTTTGTCTTAGCCGGTCAAATGGTCGCCATGCAAATGGGCTTAGGCTTTGCCTCTATGGTTGATCCAACCAATGGCGTATCCGTGGCCGTAGTCAGTCAGTTTTATGTGCTGTTGGTAACCTTGTTGTTTCTTTCATTTAATGGCCACTTAGTGGTGTTTGAAGTGATGATAGAGGGCTTTACGTTACTGCCGATTGCTGGTGGTTCTGTTCATCAAAGTGCGATTTATACCTTAGCCGCTGCCGGTGGTTGGATGTTTTCTTCGGCGTTATTGTTAGCCTTGCCCGCAGTCACGGCCATTTTAATTGTTAACTTTGCCTTTGGTGTTATGACCCGTGCAGCACCGCAGTTGAATATATTTTCACTGGGTTTTCCGTTTACCTTGTTATTTGGTATTTTTATTTTATGGGTGGCGCTGGCGGGATTCTTGCCGCAGTACGAGCAGCTCAGTAAAGAAGTTTTTATTTTATTGAATCAATTACTGCGTATGGCTTAAGCGTGAATAAATTATTTCGTGGGCAAAAAAATAAAGGGCAGTATAGGTATTAACCGATATGGCTGAAGAAGAAAGCGGACAGGAAAAAACCGAAGACGCCTCCCTCAAGCGGCTTGAAAAAGCCAGAGAAGACGGGCAGGTGGCGCGTTCGCGTGAGCTAGGTACAACGCTTTTGTTAATGACCGGTGCTATTTCGATGCTGATATTTGGTGCCAGCTTAGCCGAGCGATTTCAGACCATTATGAGAGTCAATTTTGGCTTTGATCGCAATGCCGCCATGGATACCAATATGATGGCGGCCATGCTGGGCAATTCCTTAAGTAGCGTCTTTGATATTGTCGGGCTTATTTTGTTTTTGTTAATGCTGGCCGGTGTAATTGGCGCTATTGGCGTAGGCGGGTGGCTTATTTCTCCCAAACCAATACAGCCAAAATTCAGTCGTCTTAATCCTCTCGAAGGCTTAAAGCGCATGTTCTCGATGAAGTCTTTGGTTGAATTATTTAAAGCGGTGGCTAAGTTTTTATTGGTCGCCGGTGTAGCGGTATTGATTCTCTTTCAGATGGAAACGGATTTATTATCCATTAGTCAGCAGGCGTTAATTCCTGCCGTAAGTCATTCAACATGGATTGTTGTTTGGTCGGCAGTTGGCATGAGTGCGGCTACGGTCATTATTGCGGCAATCGATGTGCCGTTTCAAATTTATGATAATGCTAAAAAGCTGAAAATGACAAAGCAGCAGGTAAAGGATGAGAATAAAGACTCTGAAGGTAAGCCCGAAGTCAAAAATCGTATCCGTCAGATTCAACGTGAGTTAGCCCAATCACGCATGATGTCGGCCATTCCTGATGCTGATGTGGTAATCACTAACCCAGAACACTTTTCGGTTGCCCTAAAGTACGACAGTGATGGCACGGGTGCGCCGATTGTTGTAGCCAAAGGTGCCGATGAAATTGCCATTAAAATTCGTGAAATTGCCAATGCGCATGACATTCCTATTTTACGCTCGCCGCCATTGACGCGGGCCATTTACTACACCACAGAAATTGACCATCAAATTCCAGCTAAGTTGTATTTGGCCGTGGCTCAGGTGCTGGCTTATATCTACCAATTACGTGCACGTCCTTCGGCTTCACGAGCGGGCCCCAAACCGGCGGGCCCCATTCGTGCCAGTTCACTCGATAGCCAGTTGGATATCCCGAGTGATCTTCAGTTTGATGCTGAGGGCAACTTAGAAGAATAGGGCGGCTTAGAAGAGAAGGACAGCTTAGAAGAGCAGGGCAACTTAGAAGAATAGGACAACTTAGAAGAACAGAGAGCAGGATTAAAGCGGCCCTAATGAGCTTGATTTTGCGATTATCAGCGAAAGTGTGTCTTTATTTGTGCGAATCATAAAAGTGGTTTGGTTCTTGCTATTTATAACTCTAAAGCGCCCGCAGCGTCAAAATAGTGTCGGAGTAATTTCGAGTGGTTTCTAGCTTCGAATAGTCCAATTATTTGATGCGGGTTAGTCTTACTAACTTGAGTAATTAGCCGGTGGCAGTAGAACAAGCATTTTTAAGATTCAGCACCTCCGCGCGCGGCAATATCGGCGTGCCGCTCTTGTTATTGACCTTGCTCGGCATGATGACCTTGCCGGTCCCGCCGTTTCTACTCGATACCTTATTTTCTTTCAATATTGCGCTCTCAATTGTGGTGTTGCTGGTGTCTGTCTATGCGCTGCGGCCATTAGATTTTGCCGTATTCCCCACCATACTGTTAGTTGCCACCTTACTGCGCTTAGCGCTAAACGTAGCCTCAACGCGCGTTGTCTTACTGGACGGTCACTCAGGCGGTGATGCAGCCGGTAAAGTGATTCAGTCTTTTGGTGAGGTAGTGATTGGTGGTAACTACGCCGTTGGTCTCGTGGTATTCCTCATATTGATGATTATTAACTTTGTGGTGGTGACCAAAGGTGCAGGGCGCATATCGGAAGTGAGCGCGCGTTTTACCTTGGATGCCATGCCCGGTAAACAAATGGCGATTGATGCCGATTTAAATGCCGGAATTTTGACTCAAGACGAAGCTAAGCTGCGTCGTCAGGAAGTGGGCAGTGAAGCCGATTTCTATGGCGCAATGGATGGTGCGAGTAAATTTGTTCGCGGTGATGCCATTGCGGGTATTTTAATCTTAATGATTAATATTCTTGGCGGCATTGGTGTCGGCATGTTGCAGCATGATTTAGATTTCTCTCGTGCTATGGAAGTGTATACCTTGCTCACCATTGGTGATGGTTTGGTTGCTCAGATTCCTTCGCTATTACTCTCTACCGCCGCCGCCATTATGGTGACGCGCGTGAATAGCGAAAGTGATGTGCGCGAGCAGGTGGTTGATCAAATGTTCACCTCGCCAAAAGCTTTAACCGTAGCTGCTGGTATTTTAGTGGTGATGGGCTTAATTCCTGGCATGCCACATTTTTCGTTTATTACCCTAGGCATTGTTTGTGCCGCCGGCGCTTTTTTTATTCAGCGTAGAGTGCTAGTGGATGAGCAAGTCGTTGAAGATCAGTCGCGCGCACAAGCATTAATGGACGCACAGCAATCGCAGTCTCCGAGTGGTGAGCTGGGTTGGGATGATGTATCACCGGTCGATATTGTTGGTCTTGAGGTGGGTTATCGTTTAATTCCCATGGTTGATAAAAACCAAAGCGGAGAACTATTAGGGCGTATTAAAGGTATTCGCAAAAAGCTGTCGCAAGAAATAGGCTTTTTAGTGCCCGCGGTGCATATTCGTGACAATTTAGAATTGCCGCCTAACGGCTATCGTATTTCATTAATGGGCGTTACTTTAGGTGAATCTGAAGTACACCCCGATCGCCATATGGCGATTAATCCCGGTCAGGTATTTGGCAACATTGAAGGCTTGCCGGTTAAAGATCCTGCCTTTGGTTTAGATGCCGTCTGGATTGATAATGCCATTAAAGATCATGCGCAAACCTTAGGTTATACCGTGGTGGATGCCAGTACGGTTGTCGCTACCCATATGAATACTTTATTGCAAAAGCATGTGCATGAATTGCTAGGGCATGAAGAAGTTCAGCAAATGATTGATCGACTAGCGCGTTACTCGCCTAAGCTGGTTGACACTTTAGTGCCTGAAACCGTATCGATGAGCGTGTTATTAAAAGTACTTAAAGGCTTATTGGCCGAGCAGTTACCCGTACGCGATTTTAGAACCATTGCCGAGGCGATTGTCGCTAATGCGGCTGTTAATTCTGAGCCTATGCAGCTTATAGAATCAGTTAGAACGGCCTTATCGCGTTCCATTGTCCAAGAAATTTATGGCAGTGATAATAATTTATCGGTGTTCACCTTGGCGCCAGCAATGGAGCAAATGTTAATGAAGCCCTCGGCGAATGGCGGCTTGGATGTCACCTTAGAGCCGGGTCTCGCTGAGCAGTTGCAGCGCTCCATTAGTGAAACCGCTCAAGCGCAAGAGTTAAAAGGCAGCCCAGCAGTATTGTTAGTGCCCGGGCCGTTAAGGCCCATACTCGCTAAATTCGTACGCTTTAGCAGTCATGCCTTGCATGTATTGTCTTACAACGAAATACCCGATGATAAACAAGTGACTATTGAGGCGACCGTAGGCTAAACCTGAAGCGACCGTAGGGTAAGGTTAAAGTAGTTAGAGTAAGACGCTTATTTTAAATGAACAAAATATAATTGGTTAGGCCATTAAGAGGTTTATTGAATGCAAAAAAATAAAGCAAATGAGCAGCGTATAGTGGCAGCCGATATGAGTCGCGCATTGCGTAAGCTTAGCGAGCAATTGGGGCCCGATGCTGTTTTGCTATCGTCAAGAAAATTATCAGATGGCGTTGAGATTATTGCCTTAGCTGCCGGTGACAAAGCGTCTACGGAAGATGTTTCTAGCATGCACAGTGATCGTCGAAGCGGTGATCGTCGCGCTAAAGGTCGGCGCTCTGACGATGGTGTAGCAGTCGCTTCAGATAGCGATACGGTTTTGCCGGTTAACAGTAAGGCGTCAGTTCACTCGGCAGCATCGCGCTTAGCGCAAAGTATTGGTGAGTTAAAATCACCTTTTAGCGACACATCGGCCTTTGAGACCTTGCAGCAAGAGTTACAGCAAGTAAAAAAAATGCTCGAAGAAAAAATGTCAGCCGCTGAGCCTGCGCAGCCGATAATGCCGAATCCTGTGCAATATATTTTAATTAATCGTATTTTGAAAATGGGTTTGCCGTTAGAGTTTGCCCGCGCATTAACCGATGATCTTGATATTCATCACGATGTGCATAGTGAGGCGAATGATCAAGCCGCAATTGATCGTGCATGGCAGCTTTGTCTTTCACGTATCGAGGCAATTATTCCATTGGCCAAAGACGATATTGTTGCCGCCGGAGGAACCGTTGCCTTTGTGGGTCCTAGTGGTGCAGGAAAATCGTCAGCAATTTCTAAATTAGCTACTCGTTGGCTGCTTGAGCATTCGGCAAAAGATGTTGCCATTATTTCTCATGACGCTGGCAGTGAATCTGGCGCAGGGCGGATGAGTCGCTTTTCATCAATGACCGGTATTCCAATTTTTTATGTCGACAAAGATCACGCATTAGCTGATCGAATTGCTCAATGCGCTAAACGCCGTTTAGTCCTTATTGATACGTTGAGTTTGTCACCCGAAAATCCGGCTGCACAGCAGCAATTGGCCGCTTTGTCTGCGCTAAGTCAAATCAAAACATTAACGGTTTTACCCGCAACCGGTGATCGCCGCTGGATTGCTCGCGCCCTTCATCAATATCAGCAAGCTAATAGCGTCGGCTGTTTATTGACGCATATGGATCAAGTTGAATCTATTGGCGAGTTAGTTGCGGTTTTATTGACAGAGCAATCACCGGTTCACTATCTCAGTGATGGCGGCTTGTTACCGAAATACATTCAAACACCGCAGCGAGCTAAGCTAATGGAAAAGCTGTTTAAAGCCAATGTGGCGGGTGACGAAGCTGATTATATTGCCGTACCGACCATCAATGTACACGCAGAGGATGCATCTGCGCTAGCAACTGGATAGAATCACAAGCCTTGCTTCTTTATTTTGACTATTGGGATACACGTTGCTTAATCAAAAAAATACTACAGGCTTGTCTAGCGACAAGCATTTTGTCCGCGTTGTTGCTGTTACCGGTGGCAAGGGCGGTGTTGGTAAAACCAATATATCCATTAACTTGAGCATTGCTTTGTCACAGCGAGAGCAGCGCGTACTGTTACTTGATGCCGATTTAGGCTTGGCAAACATTGATATTTTGTTAGGTTTAAAGCCAGAGCGAAATCTTGAAGATGTTTATGCGGGTGACTGTGATCTCGCTGACGTTATTGTTGAAGGGCCGCAGGGTATTCGCATTATTCCCGCGAGTTCAGGCACGCAATCCATGGCGCAGTTAAGTCATCAGCAGCATGCGGGTTTAATTAATGCGTTTAGTGAAATGGCGAATGATATTGATGTGTTAGTGGTAGATACCGCCGCGGGCATTTCGGACTCGGTAGTCAATTTTATTCGAGCCGCACAAGAAGTGTTAGTGGTGGTTTGCGATGAACCTTCTTCGATTACTGATGCCTATGCATTAATGAAATTATTAAACCGTGACTATGGGGTGAATGCTTTTCGTATTATTGCCAACCAAACGCGCTCAGAAAAAGAGGGGCGAGCACTCTATGAGCGTTTACTGGCAACCACCGATCGCTTTTTAGATTTAATGCTACGTTATGAGGGTGAAGTGCCTTATGACGACGCCTTACGTAAAGCAGTGAGAAAACAAAAAGCAGTAATGGATGTTTATCCTAAAGCAGAATCATCAAAAGCCTTTAATCGATTAGCCGATCAATTGTTAAAGTGGCCTATAACATCTGCACCAAGCGGGCATTTAGAATTTTTTGTCGAGCAGTTAGTTGAGGGTGCTAATGGGCGCTAAGCCTTTTGTAAAATTTAATGAATTTGAATTAATGAAAGATGAATTAATGAAAGATAAATTAATGAAAAATAAATTAATGAAGAATAAAAACATGATGAGTTTTATGGCCTCTCTTTCTCTAAGTTTTACGCTTTAATTTACCGCCTTTATATTGTTTATGCCAAAGTCTTCTCAGCCGTATAGTCATAGTGAAAACAGCCGTCAGGCTGAGAGCATGCTATTGGTTGAGCGTCATGCGCCATTAGTCAAACGCATTGCTTATCATCTTTTGGCTCGCTTACCCGACAGTGTTCAAGTCGATGACTTAATTCAATCGGGTTTAGAAGGTTTGCTTGAGGCGGCGGGTAATTACGATAAAGCTAAGGGCGCAAGCTTTGAGACCTTTGCTGGCATTCGTATTCGTGGCGCAATGCTCGATGAGATGCGGCGGGGGGATTGGTCTCCACGCTCTCTGCATCGTAACGCTCGTCGCTTAGCCGAAGAAAATTCAAAGCTTGAGCGTCAGCTTGGCCGAGCCCCTACAGACAGTGAGCTGGCGTTGTCACTGGATATTAGCTTAGAAGATTATCGTGATATGGCGCGCCATAGCATGAGCGCTAGATTATGCAGCTTTGATGAGGTTGTAGGCGTTGCTAATGGTGATGGCGGGGCTGACGAAGGGCTAACCCGTTCAGCCTTATATGCCGATACTGCCGATGGCCCCGATAAATTAATCGAAAATGATGAGCAGCGCACACAGGTAGCCGAAGCAATAAGTGCTCTGCCAGAGCGTGATCAACTATTACTGAGTTTATACTACAAAGAAGAGCTCAATCTTAAAGAGATTGGGCTTGTACTGGGCGTGAGTGAATCGCGTGTCAGTCAGCTCCATAGTCAGGCTGCGCTTAAATTACGCAGCAAACTGCTTGATTAACCTCTAATAAATCCACATTGACTCGCAATTTATTGCCTATCTCGACTGGCTAGATGCCTAGCTTCTTCTAGACTAAACCTTATAACGATTGGAATTAACCGCTTAAGCGCTTGTTTTGCGCCAAACTGATTAATTCTTAGTCAGCAATGCTCATGGAATATCGGCAGTTAGAGATACAGGTTTCTGTTGCAGAGTTGGGGTTTAAATAGATAGTTACGGATTCTAAATAGATAGTTACGGATTCTAAATAGATAGTTACGGGTTCTAAATAGATAGTTACGGGTTTAAATAGATAGTTACAGGTTTTATATGGATGAGTTAGTCACACAGGCCGATCAATGGCATCGCAGTCAGCTTTCACGCCAGCTTAAAAAGTTGGTTCGTGGTATTGCTGTGCTGGGCTATTGTGAGCATGACGATGCCATGCCTACAGTGACACAATCGATAAATGACGTTGAACAGACGTTAAGCGCCTTAAGTGCGAGCCCTTCATCGGTGACAGAATACCTTCAACATTTAGAGACTTCGATATTATCTGATAATCAGCGTTTGTTAATGGAAGCGCATAGCTTGCTGACACAGGCTCGCTTGTTATTGAGTCAGCGCACAGAGCGTTGTTCAAATAACCTCAATGTTATAGATATGCGTCAAAATAAAGCGGATCTTGTGGATGCTGCTTTTGAACGGATGTTGGCAGCAAGTAATACGCCTTGTCTTTATTCGTCTTCGGCTAGTGACGGTAGTTATATGGGCCTGGACGCAGCATTTGATCAGGATGATGCTCGTCATACAGCCGCAAATAAAACAACCAACAAACGCCTCTCAACCCATCTTAAATTAGTGGTTGATAATAGCGATTCTCTTTTACCGGTTAATTCCGGTGATCAATAAAAAACGCGGATAAAATAATACGTGGATATCCTAAGTCTCATTGGTGTAATTCTTGGTTTTGCTGCCATTATTGGTGGCAACTTTCTTGAGGGCGGACATGTTAACGCTTTAGTTAATGGGCCTGCTGCACTTATTGTTATGGGTGGTACTTTAGGGGCGGCTGCTCTGCAAACACCTAAATCGGTTTTTCTACGCGCCATGCGAATGTTGGTTTGGGTTGTTAAGCCGCCTCAAGATGATTTTGATGCTTCGTTAAAAAAGATTTTAGAATGGGCTAGCACGGCAAGACGCAATGGTTTATTGGGTCTTGAAAAAATAGCGGCTAATGAACCGAATCAATATGCCAGAAAAGGTTTACAGCTTTTGGTTGATGGCAAAGAGCCAGAGCAAATTCGTGTATATATGGAGTTAGAGTTAACCAGTCGTGAGCGTCGTAATCTTGAAGCGGCAAAAGTCTATGACGCCATGGGCGGTTATGCGCCCACCATCGGTATTATCGGTGCGGTTATGGGGCTGATACATGTTATGGGTAATCTCGCTGACCCAAGTATGTTAGGCAGCGGTATAGCGGTTGCGTTTGTATCGACTATTTATGGTGTGGGTATCGCTAATTTATTTTTTATTCCTATTGCCAATAAATTGCGCGCCTATGCTCGCCACGAATCACATGTTAGAGAAATGTTAATAGAAGGTTTGTTATCGATAGCCGAAGGTGAAAACCCACGTTCGATAGGTGAAAAGCTTAAAGGGTTCTACGAAGACGCCTAATAGTATAAAAACAAAAGTCGTCCAAAAGGGTTATTAGGAGCAAGTCATGCACAACTTCATTATGAACATTCAAGCGAAGCGACATTCAATTGCGTAGGTCAAGCTATCAAGGTGGCTATCGTTCTTTATCTAGAGCCGATGCTATTGATGCCGATGATGATGTTAATCATGATCGCTGGTTGGTTTCTTATGCCGATTTTATGACGCTGTTGATGGCTTTTTTTGTTGTCATGTATTCCATATCGCAAGTCTCCGAAGAAAAGTATCGCATTCTTACTGAAACCTTTAATGAAGCATTTAACCTTTCGGGTTATTCCGATGCGCAGCCGATTCGCGACAGCTCATCGGGCAATGATGCTAACGATGTACCTGAATTTTTTACACGCATAACTGAGCAGTTAGATAAAAGTTTTGAATCATTAATTGAAGATGAATTTATTACCGTAACGGGTGATGAGCGTTGGTTGCAAATAGAGTTACAGTCAGCGATTTTATTTGGCAGTGGCGGGGCGGTATTGAGTCGTCCGGCAGAAGCGATTATTGGCGAGTTAAGTGCGGCAATGCTAGCGTATAACAATGTGATTCGGGTTGAAGGCTTTACCGATAATGTGCCGATAAAGAATCGTTTGTTTAGTTCTAATTGGGAGCTTTCAACGGCGCGTGCAACGGCAGTGGTACGGTTAATGGAGTCGCAGGGTGTAGAGCCCAATCGTTTAGCGGCGGTGGGTTATGGTGAGCATCAGCCGGTGGCCAAAAATGATACCGAAGCAGGGCGCGCGCGTAATCGTCGTATAGTGTTAATGGTGTCGACGCGCGAGCAGTTAAGGCCTAATGCGTCGCAAATTGATAATATCGCCACTGAAGCTTCGCCGGTCGATATTAATTCTGCTGAAGGTGAGGATCAGTCGGTTAAAGGTTTAGAGCAAAGTGCAAGAGCGCAAGCGGAGGCTTGGTTACGAAGCTTGCGTAAGCCGGCTGGCGCGGAGTCTAAGCGAGCGAATAATAAGACTCAGTTAAATGGCGAGGTTTCTTCTAGTAATACTGTTGAGGGCGTTAAGCAGGTTGAGCTTGAAAATGGCGCTATTTTATTTACTAGTGATGGTGGTTAAGAGGGTGTGTTTGCCCTTTAGTTAGCTGCGTATTTAAAATATTAGATTCATGGTGAAAACCGATGGCAAAAGTCATCGGTTTTTTTTTGGTTTGTTTTTGAATCTTATAAAAACAGGCACTAAATAAACGCAGTAGATCATAGCGTTAGACGTTTTTAAAAGTACCTATCCCTTTGTTCTTTTCCTTTCGTTCTTTCTTCACGTGAATAGCAAGCCAGAAACTGAACTCTAACAGCCTGTTACGGGTCAAATCCTTTGTTCCTTTAAGCCAGCTTAAACATGTCTACATTTTTATATGGCGGGTTTTTGCCCCCGCTAAGTCTTAATCTGTGGGGCTTAGGTTTCTGCTGGCTATAACACCTGCAAAGTAGCTGTATTTCGCTATAAACAGCAGAAATATAATAAGCGAGAGCAATAAAGCGTAATAAGGCAAAGGTATCTATGGATTCGGTTAAGGCCAAAACAAATGCGCAAGCAGAGCAAGAAGACGGCGAGGTCTGTGGGCCTAAGCGCAGTGTGCTGCAAGCCTTTATAGACAATCAAGAGCCCCTGCGGCGCTTTATCTCGCGCTATATGATGTCTATGCATGATATTGACGATGTCTCTCAAGAGGCCTTTTTACGCGCCTATAACGCCGAAAAAAAAGGCCCGGTGCATCAGCCCAAAGCCTTTCTGTTTCGTATTGCCAAAAACCTAATGCTCTCAGAATTCAGCAAAAAATCTAGAAAGCTCACCGACTATATCGAAGACTACGAATACGCCGACATAATGGTGTCTGGTGAAACGCTAGAGACCAATTTAATGGCGCAACAAAAGCTAGGCATTTACTGCGAAGCCGTTGCGACACTGCCTGAAAAATGCCGTCGTGTTGTTTTATTAAATAAAGTCTATGGCCTGTCGCATAAAGAGATTGCTGCCACCATGGGCATTCAAATCAGCACCGTCGAAAAGCATTTATGCAAAGGCGTAAGGCGCTGTCATGTCGTGATGGCCGAGCGTTATGAAAACGATGAGCTAACCCATCAAACTCCCTCAGTAGCAACGCAAGCCGCAATACCGACCGTAACACAGACAGCAGACGGGGGGAGCGGATCATGAGCGATCAAAACAACGCAAACACAAACGAGACTAGTATTGTGAAATTTCCCGAACAGCCCGCCGGTAGTGCGGCGCAAGAAACCTTACTCGATGAAGCCAGTCATTGGATCGTTAAGCTTGAAGGTGATCAACCGCCCAGTGCTAAAGAGCAAAAAGCACTGCAAGTCTGGATGGCGCAAAGCCCCCAGCACAAGCGAATTTTATTAAGCATGGCCAGTCACTGGAATGATATGGATTTATTGTCCAGCTTAATGGTATCGCCTCCGCAATCAAGCCGCGCCAATAGTGCAGGGCTTATGGCAACCGTTGCGTCTTGGCTAATGGCGCCGTTATTAGGTTTAGGCGCGCTAATCGTAAAAGCCTTTGACGGTTCGCCGCGTTATGCCTTAGCCAGTACCGTGCTCGCTATCAGTATAGTTTCGGGTGTTGTGTTTGTGTCTAACGACACTTCCGTTAATGCCCTTTACGCGACCATTGTGGGCGAGCAAGCTACCCATACTTTAAAAGACCAATCGGTTTTGCATCTCAACACTAACAGTCAGGTTCACGTGGAATACAGCAAAGACATACGGCGTTTAACCCTATTGCAAGGCGAAGTGCATTTTGAGGTATCGCCCGATAAATCGCGGCCCTTTGAAGTTTATGCCGGTAATCGTTTAGTGCGAGCAGTGGGTACCGCCTTTAGTGTGCGGCTAGATAAAGATCGAGTAAGGGTAGTGGTGTCTGAAGGAATAGTAGATTTGGCAGTCGTCAAAGCCATTGTTGCCGAAATGGAAAAAGAATTAGGCAGTGATTTCCGTACTGCTCCTCATGCCGACCTTCGTACTAAGCCTGCTGCAAACATAAACGTCAACACGGCACTAACTAAGCGGGCGGCGCAAAACAGCACCACCGAAGTCTTTGGCACTTTAAAGGCGGGCGAAAGTATTGAAATACCGGTAACCATTAAGGGCGTGATGGACTCCGTTGAATACCATGATCCCAAGGCATTAAACCGCCAGCTCGCTTGGATAGAAGGCAAGCTAGTGTTTGATGGCGAACCGTTGGAAAGTGTTGTGCGCGAAGTCAGCCGCTACACATCGATTGAAATTGAGCTGGTCGACGCGCGTTTAAAAACCTTATTGATAGGCGGTCAATTTCAAATAGGAGAGACCGACGCCTTGCTAGATGTGTTGCAAACCGGCTTTGGTTTAAAGGTTAGCCGTATCAGTGAATCGCATGTGCAGATTCTTGCGCCTTAGTTATCGTCATGGTTTGTGGCAAAGTCTACGCCATGGTTCACGCGCAAGCTCTCGTGATGGCTTGCGTTATAGCTATGGCGTGATGAGTGCTGCACGGGTAGTCATCAATCGTAAAAAATCTTTGATTCATCAATTGTTTATAAAAAAAACCAATAACAGTAGCGGGTTTTTTTCACTTGCCAGTCTTAATCCCCACAAGGTAACGCAGACAGTTAAATACCGCGTGGGGAAATCGGTTAATGGTTGGTTTAAATTTTTATTGCTAATGATGATGGTTTTATTTACTGCGCATTCACAAGCGCAGGGCAGCGAGAGTTATCACTTTGATATACCCGCACAGTCCTTACATCAATCGATAAAACAGTTATCCAACCAAACCAGAACATCCGTTCTTTTCCCCTACCACCTTGTAGAAGGTCGGCAAAGCCACCCTGTAAAAGGCACGTTTACCGTGTCGCAAG
>Ga0209196_1000689_pt1 | contig 26661 bp, 20 predicted proteins | sample COGITO_mtgs_1105_5_FD_184801 | JGI IMG/M metagenome (GOLD analysis project Ga0209196, IMG submission 184801) | Pelagic marine microbial communities from North Sea - COGITO_mtgs_110509 (SPAdes) (version 2) | ecosystem: Environmental > Aquatic > Marine > Epipelagic ... | reverse complement strand
TGTTGCGCCAAGCAGCATATAGGTGTTGCGAAGTACTTTAACGACCGCAGGATCAAGTGCGGTGCTTTGAATGCCGGAAGGCATCTGTTTTGCGTTGTATTTTTCAGTTTCCATGCTGTTGTCCTCAAAAGAATTGCTAATGCATCCAATAATACCCTGTCGGTAGAGTATTACCACTTTGTTGGGGTGGTTTTCATAGGTTTTTTTGCTTTGAGTACTGGTTTAGATCGGGGCGGCCAGAACCGAGAAGGGCCTTCCGGGACTCACTCAAGCCATCCATGGGCGTTCGAGCGCCGTTCCCGACGGCGCACGGTCCCGGAAGACCCTTCTCGGCTCTGTCCTTAAATCTCTCTCAAGGTGCTCTAAAAATTTATGGATTAAAAAAATAGAAAAGAACTTCGTTGTGTCGGCTGAAGGCCATTCGCAACTCTGGCCGCCCCAATCTAAAACAGAGCACCAAAACAAAAAAAGGTAAGATCTAACTACTTCTGGGAACTAATAACAAAACTCTCAAGATTGTAGCCACTGTCATCAAGACAGAGCACCCAACCAAGATCATGCCAATCACCCAAAACAATCCGCTCCCCAGATGCCAAAGCATGGCGATTCGGACGGTGTGTGTGGCCATGAATAAGAACATCAACAGCATGCTTGCCCATTACCGCAGTAACAGCATCCCCATTAACATCCATAATAGCCGACGCCTTATTACTGTTAGCCGCCATGCTTTTTGCCCGCCAATCAGTGGCCAGCTTTTGTCGGCGTTTAAGGGGTAGGTGAGAGAGACACCACTTATAGATTGGATTGCGCGCTTTACGGCGAAAACGCTGATAGTCGATATCATCAGTGCACAGAGAGTCGCCATGCATAGCCAAAGCCCTGTGGCCGGCATAGGTAACTATATGTTCATCACCGAGTAATACCGCCCCACAGCGCTTGATAAAACGCTTGCCGAGCAGGAAGTCACGATTGCCTTGCTGAATAAATAGATTGACCCCGGAATCGCTGAGATTGCGCAGGGCATCCTGAACCTCTGCGGCCATTGCACTGGGATCATCATCGCCAATCCAGGCCTCGAAGAGATCGCCGAGAATATACAGAGACTCGGCGTTCGCTGCGCGATCAGACAGGAAAGACAAAAACGCCCGGGTAACTGCCGGGCGTTCAGGTGCGAGATGTAGATCTGAAATAAACAGTACAGACATAGCTAGTCTCGTCGCTTACTTATTTGTCCGAGTATGCATCACTGACAACAGTTTCAGTGACCTCAATGGTCTCAACCGGAACATCCTGGTGGTAACCAGAGCTGCCTGTAGGCATTTTGGTGATCGCTTCAACCACATCCATGCCCTCTACTACCTTGCCAAATACCGCATAGCCCCAGCCCTGGCTGTTCTTGCCGCTGTGGTTGAGGAAGCCGTTGTTGGAAACATTGATAAAGAACTGTGATGAAGCCGAGTGGGGATCACTGGTGCGCGCCATAGCCAGAGTGCCAATATCGTTGGCCAAGCCGTTATCTGCTTCGTTTTCGATAGAATCACGAGACGCTTTTTCCTGCATATTGGCATCCATACCACCGCCCTGAACCATAAAGCCGGGGATTACACGGTGAAAAATAGTGCCGTTATAAAATCCGTCACGAGCGTATTGCAGGTAGTTGGCTGCAGACTTAGGTGCATTGGCGAAATCCAATTCGATGGAAATATCGCCCTGTGTAGTGCGCAAAGTAATCATAAAGAGTCCCTGAATCTATTTTGAGAGTTTGAAAAGTCGCTTATTTTAGTTTGTAAGTGGCCGGAATTAAACTGATGTTTGCTTTAATTCGGCTTATTTACCCAATGCTTTGCTTAACAGGGGATTATTATGCTGCGAATAGCGCCTTTTTGTTTATTGGGATGGTTGCTACCGCTATAATCTCGCCACTTTATTTTCACCAGATTTGCAGACATGACTGATATTGAAAAACCCAGCAATTTTATCCAGCAGATAATCAGCGCCGATCTCGACGCTAACCGAGTTGAAACTGTTGTTACCCGATTTCCACCAGAGCCAAATGGTTACCTGCATATTGGCCATGCCAAATCTATCTGCCTGAATTTTGGACTGGCTGAACAGTTCAACGGTGTCTGCAATCTGCGTTTTGACGATACCAACCCGGAAAAAGAAGACGACGAATATGTTCAGGCGATTATTGAAGATGTTAAATGGCTTGGTTTTAACTGGGCCGATGAACCCAAGTTCGCCTCTGACTATTTCGGTCAGCTCTACAGCTGGGCGCAATATCTGATTGGCGAAGGCAAAGCCTATATCTGCGAGTTAAATGCCGAAGATATGCGCGAGTATCGCGGCACATTGACCGAGGTAGGTAAAAATAGCCCCTACCGTGAGCGACCTGCGGAGGAGAGCCTAGCGCTGCTTGAACAGATGAAACAGGGCGCGGTTGATGAAGGAACCATGACATTGCGTGCCAAGATCGATATGGCCTCGCCAAATATCAATATGCGCGACCCAGTGATGTACAGAATCAAAAAGATGGCTCACCACCGCACCGGTGATGCCTGGAATATTTATCCCTCCTATGATTTTGCCCATGGACAGGAAGATGCAATCGAAGGTGTCACTCACTCGGTTTGCACCTTGGAATTTGCCGCCAACCGTCCGCTCTACGAATGGTTTACCAGCAATCTGCCACTGCCATCTGTGCCTCATCAGTATGAGTTTGGACGCCTAAATATTAATTACACAGTGACCAGCAAGCGCAAGCTAAAGCAGCTGGTTGATGAGAAGCATGTGGATGGTTGGGATGATCCGCGCATGCCGACGATCTCTGGTCTGCGTCGCAGGGGTGTGACTGCTGCTGCGGTTCGCGAATTCTGCGATAGCCTAGCTGTTGCCAAAACTGATGGTGTTGTCGACCTTGCTCAGTTTGAGCATTTTATTCGCACTGATCTTAACGATAATGCAAGTCGTGCCATGTGTGTCTTAAACCCCCTAAAAATTACCCTGAGTAATTATGAAGAGGGGAAAGAAGAAATTTTAACGGCAGCAGGCCATCCCAAACGTGATGACCTGCCCAGTCGCCAACTGCCATTTGGTCGTGAGATTTATATTGATCAGAGTGACTTTAGCGAAGACACCACATTATCGCGCAAGAAGTTTAAGCGTCTGGTGATTGGTGAATATGTGCGCCTGCGTGGTGCCTATGTGATTCGTGCCGATGAAGTTATCCGTGATGATGCAGGTGAGATTGTTGAGATTATTGGTTCTTATGTACCCGATACAGTGGGTGAAAATCCGCCCGAGGGTATTCGTCCTCGGGGTGTGATTCACTGGGTCTCTGCGAGCAACTGTATCGACTGTGATCTGTATCTCTACGAGAATCTATTTACCGAAGCAGCGCCGGACGCTGGTGAGGGTTCCTTCCTCGATCATTTAAACCCCCAGTCACTGCAGATTATTAAAAACTGTAAGGCTGAGTTGGGGCTTGGTGATGCAGTTGCCGGTCACCAGTACCAGTTTGAGCGTGAGGGTTATTACTGTTTGGATGGTAAACACAGCAGCGATGGTAAATTGGTTTTTAACCGGACTATTGCTTTGCGCTAAGGGTTTTTAATAATCGCTAAAAGCTTTAACAGAATAAAAATATAAAGAGAGAACAATGGGTTTAACGCTATACAACACTTTGACACGCAGCAAGCAGCCATTCGAGCCTATCGATAGCCAGCGGGTAACTATGTATGTCTGCGGGCCAACCGTGTACAACCGTGTTCATATCGGTAATGCGCGTCCTGCAGTAGTCTTTGATACGCTGTATAGAGTACTTAATACCCTTTACCCAAAGGTCGAATACGCACGCAATATCACTGATATTGACGATAAGATTATGAAAACAGCGGCTGAGCTTGGCGAAGATATCAGCGCCTTATCAACCCGCTATGCCGAGGCCTATTTTGATGATATGGCCGCGCTTAATAACCTCTCTCCATCTATTGTTCCCTATGCGACCCAGCATATTCCCGAGATGATCGATATGGTCTCGCGGCTGATTACAAAGGGCCATGCCTACAATATTGATAATGGCGTTGAGGGCGAACAGGGCCATGTGCTGTTTGATGTGCAGTCTATGGAAGATTACGGCGCGCTCTCTGGTCGTTCACTGGATGATATGTTGGCCGGTGCGCGGGTTGAAGTTGCCAGCTATAAAAAATATGCCGGTGATTTCGTGCTCTGGAAACCCTCCGCCGATAATGAACCAGGTTGGGATAGTCCCTGGGGTCGCGGTCGTCCCGGTTGGCATCTTGAGTGCTCGGCAATGATTGAAAAGCATCTCGGCGAGACCATTGATATTCATGGCGGCGGTCAGGATTTGATCTTCCCTCACCACGAGAATGAAATCGCCCAGAGCTGCTGCGCCCACGATGGCAAACCCTTTGCCAATGTCTGGATGCACAATGGCTTTATTAATATTGAAGGCGAGAAAATGTCCAAGTCACTGGGCAATTTCCGTATGGTTAATGATCTACTTGAGCAGTATCCGGGCGAAGTGTTGCGCTATGTGATTCTCTCTGCCCACTATCGCTCAGAACAGAATTTTGGCAAGGAACTTCTCGATAGCGCCTGGCGTTCTCTGGATACACTTTACGGCTTTCTGCGCTCCCAAACTGATACGCAAGCGGCTGATGTGGATATTTCTGAGAGCGATGCCTACAAAGCTCTGCTCGATGATTTAAATACACCTATGGCGATTAGTGAGCTGCATAAATTGGCTCGCGAGTTGAATAGTGCTGATGCAGCAGATAAGCCTGCGGCCAAGGGTCGACTGTTGGCTATTGCCGGTCTTATGGGATTGTTACAGCAGGATGCGGAGCAGTGGTTTACCCTGTCTCGCAGTGATGATGATATCTCAGCCGAACAGGTTGAGACACTGATTGCCAAGCGCAACCAAGCCAAGGCGGACAAGGATTATGCCGGTGCTGATGCAGTTCGCGAAGAACTTAAATCAATGGGTGTGATTCTGGAAGATAGCCGTGAAGGGACTAAGTGGCGGCGCGAATAGTACTTATTTTCGTCAGAAACTAAAAGAGTCTACTCGGGCTCGGGCCTCAGCGTTGCGGGTTGTTCTAGTTTAAAACTCCATGGAATTTGTACATTTTTCAAGCCCATCATAGAAAATGACTGATCCATATAGGCTCGCATTCCAAGGAACATGGAGTCAGCGATCATGGGCCCGGTTGGCAAGCAGTTCATCGACAGCTTTTTTAACCAGTTCGTTGATGCTTTTGCCAGTCTCGAGGGATTTCACAGCTAATGCTTTGTGGCTATTACCGCCGATTCGAACATTAAAGGTTCCTGACAGAGTCTTGTTGGGCTCCTTGTTGAGCTTAGCGCAATCCTTCAAGTAATCATCAACGGCATCAATAAACGCCGCTTTAAGTTCTGGCAAGGTGTCGCCGTCATAGCTGATTAGATCGTTAATGAACTGTACTTCGCCATATAAGTGGCCTTCATCAAGATCAGCCTCAACGGTTCCCTGGTATGACTTGTAGTTAAGAAGCTTCTGTTTCATTGATTATTCCTGCTCTTCGAGCAATCGTCTAACTATCCTGACCTGATATGGCAGCAGTGTTGAGTCTGGATGTCTTTTATGGAGGTTGATGTAAGGTAAGTCAGGTCTATGCTGGCTTACAAACTTCACTCTAGAGCCGCTTCCTTCAATCGGCTCATAACCTAAAGAGCCTAAAACCCGGACTAATTCATCCCATGAAATATCCTTTGGCGTTGTTACCCTAAGGAATTTGTTCTTTAGCTTCTCGAGCCTGCTCATTGAAGATAGCACGTAATCTTAGATATGCAACTGAATAGTAGTTGCAAAAGATAAGAAAGATTCTGATTAGTTGATAGAGGACTCATTAGCGGACACTTTCCTTGGTGGGTGTAACGTGCATTCCATGCAGTTGGTTAAATAGTAGCACCCATATTAGCTAATACCAGTGCACAGGTCCCAACCATGGGTCATCACAGCCACAGGCTTGAAACCCCCCAATCTCTGAACTACTTTAAGAGTACAAGGAGCGCAATCACAGTTGCCCTGAGAACCTTAGCTGCAGAGTCAACCTCAGGTGCCATGTGAGTGTGAAAATCCAACAAATCCCAGCAGAGACAAAAGCCGTTCACTGCTGAGTTTGTATTATTGGATAACAGCGGTCAGCAGATCGCTGATGGGGATTCGAAGGAATGTCAGACCACAAACCTGCAGGGGATAAACAGGGCGTTAATATCTTAAACGCCTTTCAACTGCATCAGCTGTCATTAAAGCGGTTTATTGGCCGCTACCTCAACAATGCCCAGGATATCGAAGACGTTACCCAGGAAGCCTTTCTGCGCGCCTACAAAGCCGAGCGCAGCACCGATGTGCGTCAACCCAAGTCGTTTTTATTCCGCATCGCCAAAAACGTCGCCATCTCGCAGTTGCGAACCAAATCACGACAAATCACCGACTATATAGAGGATCAGCCCTCCGCCGACGTCTTACTCTCTGAATGGTCCACCGAAGACGAAGTCATGGCACAGCAAAAGCTGGGTATTCACTGCGAAGCCGTCGCCGCACTGCCACCCAAGTGCCGCCGGGTGTACCTAATGCGCAAAGTCTACGGCATGCCCCACAAAGAAATAGCCCAACGCCTCGGTATCGCCGCCAGCACCGTCGAAAAACATCTGATGAAAGGCGTAGAAGCCTGCGACCGGTTTATTCAGCAGCGCACAGCAGAGCAACCTGAAAAGCACTCCCCAGAACAGGGCGCAGCAGACGACCGACAACAGAACACAGAACAAAACCATAGCTATAACCATAACCATAACCATAACCATAACAAAGAGCCGAACCCCGTTAGCCCGCCTAACCCGAGCGTTCAAGCCAATCAGAGAGGTCAGCAATGACCAGCGAAACAGTGATAAACAGCCCAGACAACGTGCTGCCATTCGACGACTTCAGCAGCATCCAGACCCAGGCCCGGGAATGGTTGATCCGTCTCGACCGCGACACGCCGCCCAGTGCAGCCGAAAAAGAGTCACTGCGCCAATGGCTGGCCCAAAGCAGCGCCCACCGCCGCGAGCTAGAGCGCATTAGCGCCTTCTGGGACGACGCCAATATCCTCAACGAACTCTCCACCCCAGTCTACGACCAGGCCAGCAATCGCTGGCGCGAACTGCTGACACCACTGACCCGCCTGCCCACCATCGTCTGGGGTCGCAGCGGCGCCATCGCCGCCAGCTTTGCGCTAGCCATAGTGATGGTCTTTGCGCTGCTACCTGCCGCCAACGATTCCACCAACGGCATCTATGTCAGCGCCCTGGGTGAAGTGCAGGAACAAAAGTTGGTCGACGGCTCGATTATCAAACTGAATACCGACAGCCAGATACAGGTGGAATACAGCGACGGCCAGCGCAAAATCCGCCTGCTTAGAGGCGAAGTGCACTTTGATGTCGCCTCCAACCAAGACTGGCCCTTCCAAGTCTACGCCGGCAGCGGCATGGTCAAAGCCGTAGGCACCGCCTTTTCCGTGCGCCTGCATCCCGACGCCGTGCAAGTAATAGTCAACGAAGGGCAGGTCGACCTGTCCTCCGCCGTACAGGTCGAACAAGCCGCACCCATAACCAAAATGCACAAACTCGCCAGCCTAGACAGCGGCCAAAGCCTCACCGTAAACCGCGTGCAGGGTAGCGACCCACAGCAACCCCAGTTACAACAGCTGCAACCCATCACCCAGATCCCCGCACCAGAGCTAGAGCGCAAACTCGCCTGGCGCAGCGGCTATCTCGTGTTTGTCGGCGACCCACTGATTGAAGTCATCGCAGAAATGAGCCGCTACACCACCATCAATATCAATATCCCCGACCCTGCACTGCAACAACTCAGAGTAGGGGGCCGCTTTAAAGTCGGTGAACTAGACGCCATGTTTGATGTGCTGCAAACCAGCTTTGGCATCCACGTCAGCCACCTGGATAGCCAACATATCCAGCTGCAGTCAGCGCCCTAAAATCATGAACTGTCATCCCGACAGAGCCCTTATATGTCATCCCGACAGAGCGCAGCGACGAGGGACCTCCATGAGATCTTTCACATTCGTTCAAGATGACAAAGGGTGGGGCCCCCCAACAGTCATCCCGACAGAGCCCTTACATGTCATCCCGACAGAGCCCTTAACTGTCATCCCAACAGAGCACAGCGACGAGGGATCTCACCCCACCCAACCCCAACAACCACAAAGGCCAACCCCCAAACCACAACTCACTAAAACCCAACAAAAATAAATCACCTCAAAACTAGAGGATTTAAAACCACCATGCGACATACCTCTCGTAAGACCATCGTAAATGCCAAGCAGTGCACGCTTTTAAATCAACATATAAAGCCAACCCACTGCAGGCGATATCGAGGGGTAAATGCAACACCAAGGATTGGCACCATAAAACAGCATGTCCTAGCGGTAGCTTTAACTATCGTCTGCGCACTCTGTTTTAGCAGCATTAGTGCAGCGGCCAACAACGGGCCCCAACAGACAAGGACGTACCACCTGGACTTGCCTGAACAGACCGTAGCCACCGCCCTCAACAGCCTCTCCGAGCAGACCGATATACAGGTCCTATTTCCCTACGACATCGCCGCGCAACTCAGAAGCGAACCACTACTCGGCCGCTTCAGCATAGAGCTCGCCCTAGAGCGCCTGTTGCGCGACACCGGCCTGCACGGCGGCCTTACCAGCAGCGGAGTGATCACCATTTCGCAAACCGGAAGTGAAAGTACAACCAACCAAAATGGTAAGGGGAAGAGAATGAATATTAAAAACAGTACGAAACGGAAAACACTGCTGGCAGGCCTGGTGGGTTTATTTGCCGCTGGTGGCATGACTCAGGCAGTGGCGCAGGGTGGTGAGTCGGCGACGAGTCAGAGTGCGATTGACGAGATTATTGTCACGGCACAGAAGCGTGAGCAAAGTTTGCAGGATACTGCGCTAGCGATAACTGCAATTACAGGAGAGGGGTTAGCCGCCCGCGGTATTGAGAGCGGCATCGACTTACAGTTTTCTGTTCCCGGTCTTACTATTGGGGAGTCTTCTGTAGGGCCAGCCCAAGTTACAATTCGCGGTGTTGGTATGGAGCAGGTTTTTCTGGGAGGTGATCCAGGAGTGCCTATTCATATAGACGGTCATTATGTTCAGGACACCACATATATATTGCAAGACTTTCTCGATGTTGAAAGGGTTGAGGTTCTACGTGGACCTCAGGGAACGCTATATGGGCGTAATGCCATCGGTGGAAACATTAATATTGTTACTAAACGACCCACAGAAGAATTTGAGGCCGAGATTGGTATAGACGTAGGAAATTATGATAAACGGCTAGCTCAAGGTGTAGTAAGCGGAAGTCTGGCTGATGGACTTCGCGGGCGCTTTACTATATCGGATGAAAAACGAGATGGATATATTGAAAATATATCTCAATTAGGAGGGCAAGATTTTAAAAATTCTGACTATACGAGTGTTCGCGGGTTAGTGGAATATGATTTAGCTGACGATGTTCTGGTCACTTTTGGAGGCTATTATTTCGAGAATTTTGGCAACACAGCGGTTGGTCGGTTTGTAAGTGAGTACCCGACAGATATGCTTCCCGGTTTTGTCAATTATTATGCTCTAAATAATGCTGGATCCAATCCCACTTTAATTGATCCTAGAAAAATAAGTTCTAATGTCAGCGACGACGTTTTTAGTAGGGCAAGAGGTGGGTCTGTTGATGTTGAGTGGGATTTAGGCGAAATGACGTTCCGTTCATTATCTTCGTACAATAACAGTAAGTCCTTGCTATTCATCGAAGGTGATGGGTCTGACGTTGTGGCTCTCCATGATGAGGTTAGGCGCACACATGAAACCTTTTCGCAAGAATTTCAGCTTTTGTCTGATATAGATTCTGAGTTGACATGGATATTTGGGTTGTTTTACTACGATGAAAGATCAGGTGGAAGTGAGATATTTGACTGGGATAATTTTTTCGTTGCTGATGGCTCAAAATCTGTTCTTGATATTTTCTATGATTTTGATTCAACGGCTCTGGGAGTGTTTGGTCAGATAGAGCATACGATAACGGATAAGTTAACTATTGTGGGTGGTTTGCGGTATAACAAGGATGAAAAGTCGTATCTGGGGGAACTATTTATACCAGATTTCGCACTCACAATAATCTCTGATGAAGATGATCAGTGGGATAAAATCACCGGGAAAATTGGCCTTAATTATCATATTGATGATGATGTGATGTTATATGCTTCTTATTCGACTGGTTACAAATCTGGTGGTTTCAATCTTCAGCCATCTTATGAGCCGGAAACAGTGGAGACGCTTGAAACAGGAGCCAAAGGGCTTTTTTTTGACAACAAAGTTCAATTTAGCCTCAACTGGTTTTATTCCGATTATAGTGATAAGCAGGATTTTAAAAGGGACCCAACTATAGGCCTGGCCCAAATTACTAATGCGGCCAGTGCGACAGTTTGGGGGTTAGAGCTCGAAGGGGTAGCAAGGCCACTTCCAGGCCTCATGATTGATGCATCTATCGCCTTCCTTAATGCAGAATATGACGAATTCGCTACCCAAGACAACATAAATCCTCAGCTAGGAACGCAGGATCTCTCTGGTAATAAGCTACCTCGTTCACCAGAGTGGAAATTCTACTTAGGGCTGCAATATGAATGGATCTTAAATACTGGCCGCCTTGCTGCAAGAGTGGATGCGGTATGGGTAGATGAACAGTTTTCTGCGAACTTTAATCGCCGAGACCGGGACTTGATAGATTCCTATCACCGCACGAATGCCCAATTAACGTGGGAAAGTAATAATGACCTATGGTTAGCCTCTCTTTATGTGCAAAACATCGAAGATGATGATGTAGTGGCGAATCTATTTGATGGCGGTGAACTTGGTGGACTTCCAGTATCAATATCTGGACAGTTTTTTGCCCCACGTACCTATGGTTTGAAACTCACTCGTCAGTTCTGAGCTTATAAATTTTCTATATCAATGAAGTCGGCGCTTCGGTGTGCCGGCTTCACATTTCAAGAAATATATTCTCATGGTAATAAGAAGAGCACTATTGCTTTGGAATTGTAAAAGACATATTCCGACGGAGATAGCTTTTTCAGTAAATAATTGCGCAACATAAATATGTCTTTGATCTGGTGAATAACTATTTTTAAAGCCTTGGCCTAATTAAACAAATAGTTTAAATCCGATTCATACTTAATTTCAGGAAAGGTGATGAAACAAAATATTGACCTGCAAATAGCGCTAGGCATCCCACCCATACCTTCTTCAAGCCCGGATACGATTAAGGCCTTGCTGTGGGCACGCGAAGTATTACAGCAACACCTGACTACCACTTATGCGGTAAAAGACCCCAAAGGTATTGAAGAATTAAAATCAGTAAAAATAGGTGGCGTCGATCAATGGTTACATATCCGTGGGCGCAACAGAAATAACCCGATTCTTCTTTTTTTACATGGTGGGCCAGGATTCCCAATGATAGGTTTTATGGACGCTATCCAACGTCCTTGGGAAGATTATTTTACGGTAGTGAACTGGGATCAACGACAAACTGGAAAAAGCTATTATCCAGCAAGTGATGAAGACAATCCTCTTGCCGTCAATCAATTAATTGAGGATACGGAGGTTGTTGTTGAGAGCCTACTTTGCCAGCTTAAGCAAGACAAGCTATTTTTACTCGGCCATTCTTGGGGGTCGATACTGGGAATGCATATGGCGAAAGGCCATCCAGATTGGTTGCATGCCTATATAGGTGTTGGTCAAGTCGTAAATTCGATAGATGCAGAGGTGATGCTTTACGAGCGTTTACTCAGTCATGCTAGAGAGCAACAGGAAGATCGATTGATTGCTAAGCTAGAAGCGATGGCGCCTTATCCTGACTCTGAATATCCTGAGAAGTCCTTTGTCAAAAATTGTGATTTTGTTCGAAGGGAGTTATCCAGATTGGCCGGTGAAACGATGATGCATTATTTATCTTCTAATGATGTGGCAAACGTAATGGCTCTTGATCGACTAATCTCACCACATCTGACATTAACCGACATCAATAATTCTATATTAGGAGATGAGATTGCCCTTTTTCGTGAGCCATATAGTTTAACAAAACAGTTTATAAATGTTGATCTACCCAACCAATTAGGCTCTTCATTTGACGTGCCAATTTTCTTTTTTACTGGCAATCATGATTGGCAAACGCCACGACTATTGTCTGATCAATGGTTTAGTCACATAGACGCGCCTCATAAAGAGCTAATCCATTTTAATGAATCCAGTCATTTTGTTGTGAATGAGGAGCCGGGTAAACTACTGAACGCGTTGGTGAACAAGGTGCTGCCTTTTGCCCAGGCTGGAGCGGATCAAGAGGCTATTAATGTCTAAGTTAGCCTATAAACATTATATGCTTGGATTGTTAACCATCGTAGCCGTATTTAATTATCTGGATCGCACCGTATTGTCCTTATTGTTGGAGCCCATAAAACAGGATTTGGAGCTAAGTGATAGTCAGCTAGGTCTATTAACGGGTTTTGCCTTTGCTTTGTTTTATGCAGTGGCAGGTATTCCAATTGCGCGATGGGCTGATCGCGGGAACCGAAATACGGTGGTTGCTTCGACCACAGCACTATGGAGCATCATGGTCGTGTTCTGTGGTCTGGTGGGTAACTTTACTCAACTGTTATTGGTGCGAGTAGGGGTCGCAGTAGGGGAGGCTGGCTGTGTACCACCAGCGCAGTCGTTAATAGCGGAATATTTTGATCGGACTGAACGTCCCCAAGCCATGGCGATTTACTGGTTGTGCTATCCCATCTCGGTGATTATAGGTTATCTCGCTGGTGGCTGGTTGTCCGAAGTTTTTGGCTGGCGTATTACTTTTATGGTGATTGGTGTGCCGGGTATTCTACTTGCGATTTTAGTCAAACTCACCATGCATGAACCTAGGGTCATACAGGAAAAAATCATTGAGGCTGAACAGCCTTCTTTCAAGGAAGTCTTAAATACTTTATGGCGGCAACGTAGTTTCCGTCATATTGTGGCAGCCTTTTGTGTGGGCAATTTTTTTGGCACGGGCATTATCTTGTGGATGCCCACCTATTTTATTCGCAGCTATGGTATGGAAACCGCTGAATTGGGCTTTTGGCTAGCTTTTTCTTGGGGTTTTTGTGGCTTATCCGGTGGCCTTCTAGGTGGATTTCTAGCAACTCGCTATGCCGCTCGTAAGGAAGCCTTGCAGATTCGGATGGTTGCGTTTGCAGGTGTTCTTTTGGGGCTATTATTTATGCTGACTTATATTTCTTCCAATAAGTATGTTGCATTAACGTTTCTGGCAATAAATAGTTTTCTGTTGACTATGAGTAACGGAATAATTTTCTCTGCCATCCAGAGTTTGGTCGAAATTCGTATGCGTGCAATTGCGATGGCGTCTATATTTTTTGGAGCAAATTTAATTGGTCTTGGTTTGGGCCCGATAGGGGTTGGGGTACTTAGCGATCTATTGGTGCCAATGTTTGGGCAGGAATCTTTACGTTATGCATTGGTGTTTTTTTCGCCGGGATTTTTGTGGATTGCGTACCATAATTGGCAGGCCGGAGATACTATTGATGCTGATATTGGGAAGATTGAAATGGGTGGGGAAGCTGCAGAAAATTCGGTTTCAGTTGAGATTGATACCGAGAAGTTAACCAATAGAGTATGACCTCTCAGTAAATTCTAATTATCGGTTCGTTATTTCATTAAATAAGAATGTTCGAGGCTACTTATTTTGCGAGATGAGCCCTGAATAAAATTAAAGTTATTATTTAAGATAAGGGAAAAGCAGTTGATATTGCTCCGCAAATTAGGTTCCCTGCCTTAAAAAAATATGACAAGCAAAGCAAAATTGTATTCTTAAGGAGGCACTGTCATGTCTAAGTATAATTTTTTTCAACTTTTCAAATATACTGAGTTGACTGAAATTCTGCATAATTTCTCTAAATCCTATCCACAGCTAGTCACTGCTGAAGTAATGGGGAAATCCTATGAAGGGCGGGATATCTGGGTGGTTACGGTAACGAATAAAGCGAGTGGTTCTGCAGAAGAAAAACCTGCTCTCTGGTTTGACGGGAATATACATGCTACTGAGTTAGTGTCTGCTACTGCCTGTCTTGCTTTTATCGACAGACTGGTAACCCAGTACGGAGACAATGAAGCGATTACTCGATTACTCGACAAGCGCACCTTCTATGTCTGCCCCCGTCTCAATCCTGATGGCGCTGAAGCTGCTCTTGCTGATGATCCAAAATTCGTGCGCTCTTCTACCAAACCCTACCCTTTTGATGAAGAACCGGTTGCAGGGATAGTTGCCCGGGACATTGATGGCGATGGGCGTATTTTATCGATGCGTATACCCGATAATAATGGTAATTGGAAAAAGCACTTTGATGATCCACGCCTAATGATTCGTCGTGAACCCGGTGAGGAAGGCGGTGACTATTTCAGTTTATTGAATGAAGGTGATCTTTATAATCTGAAGGGCGATATCTACCAACACGCACCCCAGAAAGAAGGACTCGACCTAAACCGCAACTTTCCCAATTGGGTTCCGGAGGGAAAACAGAAGGGCGCTGGCGATGCGCCTTTGTCGGAGCCGGAAACCCGCGCCATGAGCGACTTTATCGTCAGTCACCGGAATATATCCATTGCAGTTTATGGGCATACCTGCAGCGGTGTTTTACTGCGCCCGTCCACTAGCGTAGCAGATGTCGAAATACCAACGGATGACCTCCAGCTGTATAAAATGATGGGAAAAAAAGGTGAGGAAATAACCGGCTACCCCGCCTTTAGTACATTCCATGACTTTCGATACGATTCAAAGTCAGTGATCCTCGGAACAGAAAATTGGTTTTATGAAGCCCTTGGTATCGTATGTTGGACCGTTGAATATTGGGCGCCGCACAGAGAGGCTGGCGTTGAGGTGGGCCACTATATAGATTGGTTTGCCGAACATCCAGTGGAAGATGATTTGAAAATGCTCCACTGGTCTGACGAAGTATTAGGAGGTAAAGGTTATGTTGATTGGTACGAATTCGATCATCCTGTATTGGGCTCGGTTGAATTAGGCGGATGGAATACATTGCAATCAATCAGTAATCCGCCAGACCATTTGATTGAAAAAGAAATTTCACCGGTCATTGACTGGGTACTTTGGTTAGCGACGCTAACCCCTTGCCTTGAACTTTATCGAGCAGAGGTAGTGGCGCTTGGTGAGGGTATGTACCGGATTGAATTTGTTGTTGAGAATACCGGTTATATGTCTACCTGTGGTACCGAGCGAGCTGTCGAGGGCAAGGTTACTAGAGAGGTCATGGTAGAAATCCAATTGCCTGAAGGGTGTAGTTTGATTCATGGCAAGCTCCGCGAAAATCTTGGGCATCTCGACGGCCGTAACGGTGTACCTGCTGCGAGTTTTATTGTTAATAGCGTATTGGGGGGTTCGAGTCGAGCGCAGCGGGCTATCGTTGAATGGATAGTGAAAGCAGCCAAGGGTACTGAAATTAAGCTGATTGCCAAACAACCACGTTCCGGCATTGTGCGTACGGCGGTACGTTGTGAATAGAAGATGTGAACGATCATGCGAGTTTAGCATCAGTCTTTACCAACGAAGAGCCGAACGCACAAAGGAATAAGAAAAAATGTAACTTTATTGATACTTGGTGATGGGGCGTAATCTATGGGAGCTTATGAATTATTGGTTGAAGGGCGAGGTCTGCCCTGGTTGTTAACACGTTGGGCGCAGCAGGCGCCAGATAAAATATTTTTGATTTGGGTACCTTTTTCACAAAGCCATGGAGCCTCGAATAAAGAGCAACAGTGGACCTATTCTGAGTTCGAATTAGCGGTTCGCCAAGCAGCTGCTGGGCTTTCTGCAAGGGGTGTAAAGAAAAGCCAGCGGGTATTGATACATTTAGAGAATTGTCCAGAGTTATTGATATCCTGGTTTGCCTGTGCCTATTTAGGTGCGGTCGCTGTTCTTACGAATACACGCTCGGCGAAGAGGGACATCAATTATTTTTGTGAGCATGCGGAAGTGGTCGCTGCGATCACCCAGCCGCAATTTTCACAGATGGTCACAAGTGCAGCATCAGATTTATCATTTATTGCAGTCACTGAAACTAATGCGGGACAAGACGCAGAAGAAATCGCTGTCGCAGCTGGGACAGTAACCACCTTTCCTTTTGATAAATTAATGGAAAAAGAGCCGCTCCAGACTCTTCGAGATCCAGAACCCATGCTGGATTTAAGTATCCAATTCACCAGTGGTACTACATCTCGCCCCAAAGCAGTGGTATGGACCCATGCCAATATGGTGTTTTCTGCTCAGCAAAGTGCAAGAAATTACCGCTTACATCACGATGATATCTGCCAATTGTTTTTACCACTCTTTCACATGTATGCGTTGTCCCCCACATTGATGAGCAGTTTATGGGTAGGGGCAACAGTGATCTTACAGCGACGATTTTCCGCCTCTAACTTTTGGCCTGCCGCCTTACGCCATAGGGCCACCTGGTGCGCACAAATTCCTTTTTCTTGCCAGGCTCTGGAAAAACATGCTGTACCTGAACATCACTTTCGCTTTTGGACAACTGCGATCGCATGGCCTGAGGTTGAAGCTCGATTCGGCGTAAAAACTCTTGGAAGTTGGGGTATGACCGAGACCGTAGCCTGTCCGATTGTGACTGATATTGATCATGGCGGCTCCTATGGATGCCTAGGCAGAGTAACCCCTGGGTATGAGGTCGCGATACGACGTCAAGATGGTAGTTCCTGTGGTCGTGGAGAAAGTGGACGGTTGTATTTGCGCGGCGTCAGGGGAATCACGATATTTAAAGAATACTTAAAAAACCCACAAGCAAATGCAGAGAGTTTTGATAAAGACGGCTGGTTCGATACCGGTGATTTGATTCGTATTGATAAACATGGCGATCTTTATTTTAAAGAACGTGAGAAAGATATGATTAAGGTGGGTGGTGAAAATGTATCTCCTGCAGAAGTTGAATCCGTGATTATGGAGACAGGATGGATAAAAGAATGTGCCGTGGTTGCTCAGCAACATGCCATGCTAGATGAGGTGGCCGTTGCATTTATTATACCAAAGGATGATGCACCTGCTAATTTTGAAGAAAAGCTATTAGCTTACTGTAAAGAACAGCTAGCTGATTTTAAAGTTATCCGACGGGTCTATTGCCTAGATGATTTTCCACGCTCTGTTAATTACAAAATTGCCAAGCCAGTCTTAAGGCAAGGGCTACCCATTCTAGAAGGCTAATCTTAATGCTAAAGAAACTACTGATCGCCAACCGCGGCGAAATCGCCATTCGTGTCGCTCGCACCGCCAGTGAGCTGGGTATAGAGACCGTGGCTGTCTATTCCCATGACGATGGCAAGTCTTTGCATATCCAACACTGCGATGATGCCTTTGAGCTACCCGGCGCTGGTGTGAGTGCCTATCTCAATATCCAAAGCCTGATTGATATTGCTCTGAAGGCCGGCTGTGATTCACTGCATCCGGGCTATGGTTTATTAAGTGAAAGTGCGGAGCAGGCTAAAGCCTGTGCGGACAATGGCATTGTCTTTGTGGGCCCATCAGTGGCCACACTGGAAAGTTTTGGCGATAAAATCTCTGCTCGTGCCTTGGCACGATCGGCTGATGTATCGGTGATTGAGGGCACTGATCAGGTCAATTCCGTTGCTGATATTAAGGCCTTTTTTAAGTCGCAAAATCAGTCACCGATTATGGTCAAGGCGGTGAACGGTGGCGGCGGTCGCGGCATGCGAGTGGTAATCGAGTCGAGTGAAATTGAAGCCGCCTTTACCCGCTGTCAGGCAGAGTCTCTGTCGGCCTTTGGTTCCGATAAACTCTATGTTGAGCGCTTTTTACCAGCTGTGCGGCATATTGAAGTGCAGATTGTGGGTGATGGTAAATCGGTGGTTCATCTATGGGAGCGGGATTGCACCATTCAGCGGCGCAATCAAAAGATAATCGAATTGGCACCGGCACCCAATCTGGATGTTGCTATCAGGCAACAGCTATTAGATGCCGCCATTACGATTGGTCAAGCCTGTGATTATAAAGGCTTGGGTACCGTCGAATTTTTAGTTGAAGTAACGCCTGATAACAGTGTCGGTGAGTTCTTCTTTATTGAAACCAATCCCCGTATTCAGGTGGAACATACCATTACTGAAGAAGTGACCGGATTGGATTTAGTGGAGATTCAGCTACGCATTGCCGCCGGTGAATCCCTAGCGGATTTGGGGCTTGATCAGAATAGTATTCCGTTACCCAATGGCTTTGCCCTGCAAACACGTATCAATACCGAAACCCTCAATGACCAGGGTGAACTGGTGCCCACCGGCGGCACCCTTCAGCAATTCCAGCTGCCCGGCGGCCCCGGCATTCGTGTCGATACCTATGCCTATTCCGGCTATAGCACCAATCCCAATTTTGATTCCCTGCTGGCCAAGCTAATAGTTCATAGCAAATCCAATCATCTGTCTCAGCTATTAACCAAAGCCGAACGGGCACTCTCGGAAGTACAGATCAGTGGCATAGATACCAATGTAGATTTCTTGCGACGATTACTCGGGTTAACTGAGCTACAAGATTGGCAGGTGACGGTTCGTGGTGTTGAAGGTCGTTTAAAAGAGTTAATGGGTGATTCAGCGACTGATGGTAGGGCAGGCCTAAAGCAGCGCTTTATTGCTTCTGTATCATCTTCATCAACAGAGTCTGCGCAAGATGCGGCAGCTCATCCACTGGACTATCCCGATGGCACAGCCCCGATGCTTTCTCCTCTGCAAGCCGTGTTAGTGTCGGTTGAAGTGTCGATTGATCAGCCGGTAGTGGCGGGTCAGGAACTGGCCGTGGTTGAAGCTATGAAAATGCAGCATGTGATCAAAGCCCCCAACGATGGGGTGATAGTTGAAGTTTATACAGAGCCGGGCATGACTCTCGATGCTGGCCAGGCGATTTTATTAGTGCGATCCGAGGAAGGTGCAGCGACAGAACAGATTGAACTCATTGAACAAGACCTAAGTCTTGTTCGCCTGGACCTTAAAGCTCTGCAAGATCGACTGGCAATTACGCTGGATCAAGCGCGACCCGATGCCGTTGCAAAGCTACGTACACGAGGCCAACGCACTGCCCGGGAAAACCTTGCCGACCTCTGTGATAAGGGTAGCTTTCTCGAATATGGCCAGCTGGTCTATGCTGCCCAGCGCAGTAAAACAGACAGCGAAACCCTAATGCAGAGCACGCCGGCCGATGGCATTATCGCCGGTTTTGCATCCATTAATGGCGATCTATTTGGTGATGCTGCGGATGAACATACCACCCGTGCCGCCGTACTTTCCTACGACGCCATGGTCATGGCCGGTACTCAGGGCGTCCATGGGCATAAGAAAACCGACCGTATACTCGACGTCGCCACAGAGCTTTCATTGCCCCTGGTGTTTTTTAGTGGCGGTGGCGGCGGGCGCCCCGGCGATGATGATGTGCTGGATACCGTCAGTTCAGCACTGGATATAAAAACCTTTCACAGCTTAGCCAAATTAGAGGGCACCGGCCCCAAAATCGTCGTCAATTCCGGCTACTGCTTTGCCGGTAATGCCGTGGTATTTGGTAGCTGTGATTTAAAGATTGCCAGCAAAAACTCCTGGATTGGCATGGGTGGCCCCGCCATGATTGAAGGCGGTGGACTAGGGGCCTGCGGCCCCAAAGATATTGGACCTGCCTCAATGCAGGCCAAGGTCGGTCTGATCGATCTAGTGGTCGAGGATGATGCCGAAGCCGTCGCCGCCACCAAAAAACTGCTCTCCTATTTTCAAGGCCGTACCCAAGGCTGGCAGGCACCAGACCAACGCCTCTTGCGCCATGTGATCCCCGAGGATCGCAAGCGGGTCTATAAGATGACAACCTTGATTACAGGCCTTGCCGATATCGATAGCTGGTTAGAATTAAAACCCCAATTTGGTGTGGGTATGATTACCGGACTGCTGCGTATTGAAGGTCGCCCGATCGGCATTATTGCCAATAACCCCATGCATCTGGGTGGCGCCATTGATGCCCCAGCCTGTGAGAAAGCCGCCGACTTTATTAACCTCTGCGACCGTTTCAAACTTCCCATCCTCTCACTCTGCGATACCCCCGGCTTTATGGTCGGCCCAGACAGTGAAACCGAAGGGGCAGTGCGTCATGCCTGCAACTTTGTTAGCGCCGGTGCCCGGGCGACGGTTCCCTATCTTGTGGTCTGTGTACGCAAAGGGTTTGGTTTAGGCGCGCAAGGCATGGCCGGCGGTAGCTTTGCCGCCTCACAATTTACCGTTGCCTGGCCCACCGGGCAGTTTGGGCCGATGGGTATCGAAGGTGGCGTAAAACTTGGATATAAAAAAGAGCTTGCGGCTGAAAGCGATCCGGACAAGCAACAGCAATTATTTAACCAACTCGTCGAGCGTGCTTATGAGCAGGGCAGTGCTCAATCGGTTGCCTCGTTGATGGAATTGGATGCGGTGATTGACCCGATCGATACAAGGCACTGGGTGGTCAATAGTTTGGCCTTAGCAAAATGATCATTTTATTATTGTAGTGCCTGCAGCCCCAATGTTTGTTCAACACTCTACTTCTAATTCTTAAATTTTGACAAGGGATCTGTTTATGAAAATCATTACCATCGCAGTGATTGGTGCCGGCAATATGGGCCATCAAATTGCCCTGCACGCTGCGATTTGCGGCTTTAAAGTAAAGTGTTTCGATATTAATCCCGAGACCCTTAAAAAGGCGAATCAATTTGTCGATGATTATTTGCCGGGCCGTGTGGCTAAAGGCCGATTAACTCAGGCTCAAGCAGATATGGCCCGGGCCAATATCCAGTTTACCGATAGTCTCGAAACCGCGGTTAGTGATGCGGACTATGTAATTGAGGCGGTGCTTGAAGTGTTGGATATCAAGCGCGCGCTGTTTAAGGATTTAGATCGACTGGCGCCACCCCATGCCATTCTGGCGTCCAATAGCTCGGCGATAGTCAGTTCCAAGATTGCCGATGTGACCTCCCGCCCTGAGAAGGTACTTAATCTTCATTTCTTTAATCCTGCCCTGGTGATGAAACTGGTTGAGGTGGTGCAGGGGCATCATGTCTCGGATGAGACGTTGGAAATATCCATGGCGCTGTGCAAGCAGCTTAATAAAGAACCCGTGCATTTAAAGAAAGAAGTGGAAGGGTTTTTGTTAAATCGTATATTTGGTGCAATTTATAAAGAAGCGTCCTGGTTGTTGGAAATGGATGTGGCCTCTTTTGAAGATATTGATAAAGCCTGCGTGTTTGGTGCAGGACATCCCATGGGGCCATTTCGGCTAAATGATCTCACCGGTTTGGATCTTAGTTACATTATGGCGATGGAAGCATTCAAAAACACTGGCGATCCGGCTGATCTGCCGTCACCTAGTTTGGTTGAACATTATGTGAAGGGGGAATATGGCGAGAAAACAGGAAAAGGCTGGTACGACTATTAAAGCTAATCAGCAGTAAAGTTTACGCTCAATAAACCCTATCGTTAAAACCACAAGGAAACCCTATGTCTGATGCCGTTATTGTATCCACCGCCCGCACGCCCATTGGTAAAGCCTATCGGGGCGCTTTTAACCAGATAACGGGCGCCAGCCTCGGCGCTATTCCAGTGGCAGAGGCCGTGTGTCGGGCGGGTATAGAGCCCGGAGAAGTCGAAGACTGTTTGATGGGTTGTGGCCTACCTCAGGGAGCTACTGGTGGCAATATAGCCCGCCAGATAGCCCTTCGAGCGGGCCTGCCTGTGACTGTTGCCGGCATCACCATGGACCGCCAATGCTCCTCAGGCCTGATGGCGATTGCCACCGCGGCAAAGCAAGTAATACACGATGGACAAAGCATAGCGGTTGCTGGAGGTATTGAGAGTATTTCATTAGTACAAAACGACCATATGAATGCCTACTGCGCCAGTGATCAGGCACTTCTCAGGATTGCCCCCGCTATTTATATGCCCATGCTCGACACTGCAGAGGTAGTTGCCAAGCGCTACCAAATTAGTCGTGAAGCGCAGGATGAATACGCGCTGCAAAGCCAACAGCGCACTGCCGCTGCGCAAACTGCTCGCGCTTTTGATTATGAAATTGTTCCAGTTACCACTATCAAAGCCTTGCAGGACAAGCTATCTGGCATAGTCAGTGATCAAGAAGTGACCCTGACGCAAGACGAAGGGAATCGCCCACAAACACACCTTGAGCACCTAGCTGCATTGGCGGCTGTGAGAGAGGGCGGTTCAATCACAGCCGGCAATGCCTCACAGCTCTCCGATGGCGCCTCGGCCTCTGTGGTCATGAGCAGCAAGTTGGCCGAGCAAAAAGGTCTGCAGCCTCTGGGCATTTATCGAGGTATGGCCGTGGCAGGTTGTGAGCCGGATGAAATGGGTATTGGGCCCGTGTTTGCCGTGCCGCGTTTGCTCAAGCGTCACGGGTTAAGCATAGATGATATTGGTTTATGGGAACTGAATGAGGCCTTTGCGGTGCAGGTGATCTATTGCCGCGATCGGTTGGGCATTCCCAATGAGCGATTGAATGTTAATGGTGGCGCCATTTCGATTGGCCATCCCTATGGTATGAGCGGTGCGCGCATGGTTGGCCATGCGCTAATCGAAGGGAAAAGGCGCGGTGTGAGATATGTGGTAATCACAATGTGTGTGGGCGGTGGTATGGGTGCTGCTGGTTTGTTTGAAGTCTGTTAAGGAGAAAAATAGTATGGAAATTCGCTTTGATAATCAGGTGGCAATTGTAACTGGAGCAGGCAACGGTCTGGGGCGCAGTCATGCCTTGGCGTTAGCAGAGCGGGGTGCAAATGTTGTTGTGAATGATTTGGGTGCATCTAGGGATGGCAGTGGTGGGTCGTCTGAGGCAGCCTTGGAGGTGGTGAAGCTGATCAAAGAGCGGGGCGGAAATGCGATTGCCAATGGTGCAAATATTGCCAAGTTTGACGAAGTGAAGCTGATGGTAGATCAGGCTATGGAGGCCTGGGGTCGGGTGGATATCTTGATCAATAATGCCGGCATATTGCGTGATAAAAGTTTCGCCAAAATGAATCTTAACGATTTCGATATTGTGATGGATGTGCATTTAAAAGGCAGCGTTAACTGCACCAAAGCGGTTTGGGAAATTATGCGTGAGCAGGAGTATGGGCGCATTGTCATGACCACGTCTTCCAGCGGACTGTATGGCAACTTTGGTCAGTCTAACTATGGCGCAGCCAAGATGGCGGTGGTGGGCTTTATGAACACATTGGTGCTGGAAGGGCAGAAGTATGGCATTAAAGTTAATGCCTTGGCCCCTGCAGCGGCGACCCGTATGACCACGGATCTGGGTATTGATGAGGACGCATTGAACCTAATGACACCTGAAGCAGTAACTGCAGGTTTACTAACGCTTTGCCATAAAGACTCGCCTAACCGTCTGATTCTCTGTGCTGGGGCTGGTGGTTATGCCAGTACTCAGATCTATGAGACTGAGGGAATAATCTTGCCGCCGGACGAGCAGACGCCGGAGGCGATTATGGCCCAATTGGATGGAGTGACTGACAGTGCTGGGCAGAAGGTGTACCAGAGTGGTGCTGCCCAGTCCGAGAAGTTTGTGAAGAAGGCCATGGCGTTGTTGGAATCCCCTAAACGCCGCAAAACCAACCTCTCGAAACAAAACAATGCCCAATAATGATAACCCCATACTAGTCGAATGGATCGATAGCGCGCGGCCTGTTGCCGCTTGGATGTTTCTGGATAATATGCCGCGCATGGAAGTGATTGAATGTGTGTCTGTGGGCTGGTTAGTGGCAGAAACAGATAAGGTGTTGATGCTGGCGCCTAATCTGGGTGATGTTGAAAGTGAGGGGTCTGCTCAGGGCTCTGGTTTTATACGCATAGCTAAATCTGCGGTCACGCGCAGGGTTGTGTTAACTGAGGATGTATAGGTAGGGTGTCGCACCCTGAACTTAGAGATAGCCCCTTGGGCTGGTTTCTTTAGCTTATTGCCTCGTTATATTTTGAACTATGGCTTCAGGTTTTTGCGAGCCAAAATATTAATCCATTTGTTTTCATTTGTGACTCTGCGATCCTCAGTCACCCATATTTCCTCTAATGTTATTCCGCTGACATTGTCAAAAAGCATTTCAATCAGATGCTCATCCATATCGGTGAAGGTGCGCCCATCCTTAGTGCGCTCGGTGCTGCCATATTTAAATGAGGCATAGAGAGCCCCCGAGGGGTTTAGCGCATCGCTGATTAACTGAATTGTTGCGTTGAGTTTGCCGCGCTCGACATGCAGTAATGAGGCGCAAGCCCAGATGCCATCAAATTCACATTTCCAACCTATAGAATCAAAATCCATGCAAGCCACATTCTGGCCTAGTAGTTCAGTGGCCATGTCACACAGAGGCTGTGATGCATCGATGGCGGTCACCCTGTAGCCCTGTTTTATAAAATGCAGTGAGTCGCGGCCAGAGCCGCAGCCGGCATCTAAGATGGAGGCATTGGGGGGTAGCAGCGGCAGAAATCGTTGATACAAAGGTGTCATATCAACATCAACCGTTGCCTCGAAAAACGCTTTTGCATTGTCGTTGTAATAGTTCTTCATAGGTCAGAACAGAGGATCATTTTTGGGTTCTGGCTTCCAGTTGTGAATCAATTGCGCTTTGGCATTGTTATAACTGGCTTGCAAGAAAGCTGTTCGCTGTGTGACTTTTGTGCCGGTCTGTTGCATCAGTGTTTCCCGCAGTGGGTGGTGGCTGGTAATAAGGTATTCATTACGTTTTTGCAGTCTGCTCAATAGTGTTAGGTCAGGCAGTTTGGCGAACTTGCCATTTTCGCCTCGGTTGCATTCTTTGCAAGCTAAAACAAGATTCCAGACGCCATCGATATTCTTAAATGCCTGATGGCTTTTTAAGATATGCGGGAAGAAATGGTCAACGTCTGCCAGTTGGTTACTGCCCGGCGTAACACTTACCTGATCGAAGCAGTAAAAACAGCGACTTTTCTGGTAGCCGTTTAAGGCATCGCGACTGCTGGTAATGCCAATGCGTTTATTGTCTAGATGAGTGAAGAGATTTGTTCCTTCATTGTCGGCATGCACGGTGATTAATTGATGGGATATATTCAGGTTCCATGCCGTCTCTACAAGGCGCCAACGGGATTCGGTTTCAATCCCCAGATCGGATGATGTGGGTCGTTCGACCAGCTTAAAAAAGTCTTCTGTTAGTCGTATTCCTCTTGAGGCTTTGCGCTCATCGACAAAGAATTTTATGGGCAGGTCAGCATTGTTTACATTATGAAAGGCATCAATGACATTGGTGAACCCTAGCTGGGTTGTTGCTGATATTAGCTGATCTTTTGATCGTTGACCGGCGTTATATTCTCTGCACGCTTTCAGAAAGTTGCTGTCTGGGGCGGTTCCCTGTTTGTCTATATGACTCAGGTGCTCACACAGATGCCGAGAAAATGGCTCTGCCAGCTCGTCCAGTCCTATAAGGTCAGTGGGTGATTGAGCCAAATCGATTAATGATTTTGCCAAGGCGAATTTATAGGAGGCCGAGTTCCGTCCAAAAAGGATGATACTGCGCCAGTAGTTTTCTAGGGTTGGTTCTATATCGACGAATTCCATACGCTCGATAGGTGTCGGTTGTTAGTTCTGTGGGGAGTATGACATTTAACAGGGGTTAAACCAACGGGGCAGGCGGGCGCAGCTGGCGATGCTTTTAGGCCTTGCTATTCATATCTTTAAAGAAACCGGGGTCAGAAACCGGAGAAATCGGGGTCAGATGAAAGTTTCTTTAGAAACCGGGGTCAGATGAAAGTTTTATGAAGCCAAACATCTCTGGATCGTTACGGTTGAAACTGGCTTGGATGGGATCCTTCACTGCGTTCAGAATGACAGGGTTTCAATATGTCGATATTGTTTAAAAATATAAACATATCGTCTTGATGTGTCGATTGTATGGACATTAAAAAACCCCACTCAATTGAGTGGGGTTTTTTATTATGCTGACTTATTGCATAGGAGCCAGGGGTCTTAGAGATCCCTCGTCGCTGCGCTCTGTCGGGATGACAGGGCTGAGCGTCTCATGATGACAGTGTTGGGTGCCGCGGGATGAGATCCTTCGACGCGGTGCGTCTCAGGATAACTGGAGCCTTTAAGCTCCAGTTACCTCCACAATCTGCTCTGCCGCAATCAACTTGCCTTGCTCAGCTGACTTCTGGAATGACTCGATCTGGTCAAAGTTCATATAGCGATAGATCTCATCAGACATGGAATCAATCTTAGTCGCATATTCCATATACTCAGCTGGTGTTGGCAGTCGACCCAGAATACCACCCACCGAGGCAAGCTCGGCACTGGTTAGGTAAACATTGGCGCCATCACCCAAGCGGTTGGGGAAGTTACGGGTTGAGGTAGATAGCACAGTTGCGCCGGCCAGTACTCGTGCCTGGTTACCCATGCACAGTGAGCAGCCGGGCATTTCGGTGCGGGCACCGACTT
>Ga0209196_1000672_pt1 | contig 26968 bp, 24 predicted proteins | sample COGITO_mtgs_1105_5_FD_184801 | JGI IMG/M metagenome (GOLD analysis project Ga0209196, IMG submission 184801) | Pelagic marine microbial communities from North Sea - COGITO_mtgs_110509 (SPAdes) (version 2) | ecosystem: Environmental > Aquatic > Marine > Epipelagic ... | reverse complement strand
GAAAAAACGCAGCAATTTATAATTTAGCTGCTACTATTTTAAAACCCCTGTAAATAATAATAACTCTGGAGTATTTTATGAAAATCAAAAATCTAGCAACAGCAACTTTAGCTCTTTCAATGTCAGCTACTTCTTTCGCTGCTCTTCAATTAGTTGAAAATGGTGATTTCTCTAACGGTCTTGACGGTTACGGCGTTTATAACGATGCTGGTACAACTTTCTCTGACGGTGGCGGTTACGGTCTTATCGACGGCGCTGGTTGGGGTGGTGGTTTCGTTTATAAAGACGACGCACCTTCTCTTGCTTCAATGGGCTTAACTGCTGGCGAAACTTACACTTTCCAGTTTGATATGATTTCTGGTACAGATGGTGTAACTGGTATTAAAGTTGAGTCATGGGCTGCTGGTGCAGGCATCGACAACTCTGGTGAAATTGACTTCAACGGTAACGGAGAAACCTGGGAAACTTACACTTACGACTATACAATTGCTGCTGGTTCAGATGCATTTAAAATTGTATTACTTGGTAATGTAGCCGCTCAAACTTCGTTTGATAACGTTGGTATTCAAGTAGCTTCTGCAGTTCCAGTTCCTGCAGCTGCATGGTTATTCGGTTCAGCATTAGCTGGCTTAGTAGCAGTACGTCGTAATAAGTAAGTTTTATTTTTCGACATAAAAAGGCCGCTCATTGAGCGGTCTTTTTTTTGCTTTAAAATTCGTTTTCAAGCACTGTATGTGAAAAGCACTGCCCTTCTTAAAATCGATTCGATTCTATTTGATTCTATTTGATTCTAAATAGACACTTAAATAATATGATCCACAGCAGGTACCAATCGTATTTAATAAGTATATGAAGAATTCAATATCGTTCTCAAATCAGATGCTATACTTATTGAATACTTAATCACTAATCATTACTTAACGCATATGAGTATTCAGTTTTTTACTCTTTATAGATGAGTTTTTGTCATATTCCATAAGATGTAACTCTCAATCATCAATACATAAAGTCTCTAAGGACCATGGTCATGAATAACAATAAAATTAGACGTATAGTTATAGTTGGTGGAGGTACATCCGGGTGGATGACGGCCGCAGCAATGAGCGCACTACTCCCCGCCAATGCCTACGACATTACACTAATAGAATCTGACCAAATTGGAACCATAGGCGTAGGTGAAGCGACTATTCCACCGATGCAACTGTTTAATAGAGAAATCGGCATAAAAGAAGATGAGTTTATAAAAGAAACGGGGGCAACATTTAAACTTGGCATAGAGTTTCATAACTGGAAGAAGCAAGGCGAGCATTACTTTCACCCGTTTGGACAATACGGACGAAAACTTGATGCTACCCCTTTCCACCAATACTGGCTTCGCGCTAACAAGCGCGGCACAGCTGCCAAGTTAGGTGAATATTCATTGTGTGAAATAATGGCGAGGACTAAAAAATTCGCACCGACAAGTCCGGATCCTAAATCGGTATTATCAACAACCGGTTATGCTTACCACTTAGATGCCGGACTATACGCCAAGTTTTTAAGAAAAAATGCGGAGAAAAAAGGGGTTAAACGAGTAGAAGGAAAAGTTATTGATGTGACCTTGCGTGAGCCAGATGGTTTTATTCAATCTGTAACACTAGAATCTTCTAAAGTTATTGCAGGCGACTTGTTTATCGATTGCTCAGGCTTTCGCGGCTTACTCATTGAAGAAGCACTCAAAACTGGATATGAAGATTGGTCTCACTATTTGCTATGCGATAAAGCGCTTGCCGTGCCGTCTGAGAATATTGACACTCCCCGCCCCTACACTATGTGTACAGCTCATAAAGCTGGCTGGCAGTGGCGTATTCCGCTTCAACATAGAACGGGTAATGGACACGTTTATTGCAGCAAATACACTTCAGATGATGAGGCAGCAAGCACATTGCTGGCTAACCTCGAAGGGAAGGCGTTAGGTGAGCCAAGACAATTAAAATTCACTACAGGTCGTAGAAAAAAATTCTGGAATAAAAACTGTATTGCTATTGGTCTATCTGCAGGATTTATGGAGCCACTGGAATCAACCAGTATTCATCTTATTCAAAAATCGATTACCCACTTAATTACCTCAATGCCAGGGAAAGAATTCAATCGAGCGGAAATAGATGAATTCAACAATATCAATTCAAGGGATTATGAACTCATTCGTGATTTCCTTATTTTGCACTATCATCTGAATGAACGAACAGAGGATTTTTGGAAGCATTGTAGAACGATGGATGTGCCCGATAGCCTCAAGCATAAAATTGCTTTGTTTAAGAATCGAGGACGGATATCTGTTGAAGAAGAAAATCTCTTTAGATTGGATAGCTGGTTAGCGGTGTTGCATGGGCAAGGTATTACGCCTAATGGATACGACCCACTAGCCGATTGCCATAATAAAGACACCGTTGGTGGTTTTTTATCCGATGTGAAGTCATCTTTTGTTCGAGCCACTAAAGCTATGCCGACTCATGAAGAGTTTATTGATCGTCATTGCAAATCGAGCGTGGGTAAAGGTTAGAGCTAGAAAGAACTATTGCGGTAATAAAGGATAGCAATCGCCTTTATTCTTTATTACTGCAGCTAGCTTACTCGTTAGCGCCTTTTCTCGCTATACGTTCTTAGCTTAAAGTCTATTTCTTCTCTCTTGCTTGCTTGTCTGTTTATTCAAATAAATGACTATTCCAAATGACTATTTCGAATGACTATTTCGAATGACTATTCCGAATGACTATTTCGAATGACTTTTTAGAATAGCTATTTCAAATAGCTTATCAAAAAACATTTATAAAAAAACCGCCTAATTGAAGCGGTTCTTAATGTTAGCAAAAATCTTTTACCAGCTGTTATTACATAAGCAAACCAGTAACAAGAACCCAAATAGAAAAGAATATTTTCAATCTAACAGGCCCTAGCCGCTCAGAAAGCAAGCGAGCAACACTGCCACCCACTATTGCAGCGGGAGCAGCAAATAACAGTATCTGCCATGAAATGCTATCGACCACCCAGATATGGTAAGGGATGCCCGCCAGTACAACGATAGAAGAAATACAAACGGCAACACAGACAACCGCCATTGTTGGATAGCCCAAAAAGAATAATAGAATAGCTAGCCACTCGCCTACGCCTATCGATATCCAGCTAGTAATCACACCACCTAAAAAGCAAACGACCGTAATGATAGGGATATCTCGACGGCGTAAACGGCTATGCGATTGTTTGTTTTTATTTCGTCTTAATACGGCAAACAATAAGACAATGCCAAAAACAATAGAAAAATACTTAAAAATTTCCTCTATAGGCCAAGCCGGCGGCGAGAAAAAATACTGCGCACTTAGCATACCTAACACTGAGCTTATGCCAGCCAGTACAAGCAGTTGATAAATAAGTTGGAGCGTCCCTTTGCCGTCTAATCGTTGGCTGTACATAGAGTGCAACCAAGATAAGCTCCCCGCTGTCATGCCAAAACATTGGATGGCAAGGCTAGTACCTAAGGCTGACACGCCAACAACACCCATTGATGTAAATGCTGGAATAAAGACAATACCCCCGCCTGCGCCCGTAGAGTTAGCCACAATAGCGCCCGCCAAACCTAAGAAGAAAAACTGTCCATATTCAGAGATAAGCTGTATAGGGTTTTCGACAAATAGAGATAGAATAAAAAAGGGGATAGATAATACCGCAGCAGTAAGCAGTACTATTTGCTGCCAAGAGAACACTGGCGTTAATGGGTTTGTGATAGCAGCATTATTCAAGATACATAACTCTTTTATTAAAATAGATAATTTTTATATTAATGTAATGGGCTCTTGAGACTACTCAGAAGGCTTAGCGTTGCCCCAATCAGGTTTGGCATAAGCACGTTGCGAATAGACCAAAGGTGCTCCCTTACCTTTTTTAGCAGCAAGCACTTGGCCAATAAAAATAAAATGTGTGCCTTCTTTATGTACTGCATTCACTTTGCAGTCAAACACAGCCAGCCCGTCTTTAAGCGCTGGGCAAGTCGATTTCAATGTCCCCCAATGCTCAGAGCTAAATAAATCATCGGGAATATCTGAGCTCATACCCGCAAAAATTTCTGCGAATTTTTGCTGAGTTGAATCCAGCACGTTCAGACAAAAACCGCCATTTTTTTGAATGGCTGGAATCGCTTTGCTTAATTCATGTATACAAACCAATAAGGTCGGTGGCTCGGCCGACACCGATGTTGCTGCACTTACAGTCACACCTATCTGGCCACCTACACCATTGGTGGTTACGACATTAACACTATTAGCGACGCGCGACATTGCATCGATATAATCAGCGCGACTGGCCAGTTCAATGACTTGATCAGTACAGGTATTATTGGGTAGATGGCTTGCTTTCATTATTGTCCTATTTCTAGCTAACGACTGAAATTAGCGTCTATGCCAGTGGTCAAATTTAAGTATAGCAAGGATTGTGATCTTATCGAGTTCTGCCTGAGAACCGTCACCTGGCAAATTTTTTATAGCCATATCCATTTTGGCTATAAGCCTGAACTCTTTAGCCGTTTTTATTTTTAGGCAAAAAAAAACACGCAAGGGCGTGTTTTTTAAACAGCTAACTCAGGCACAAACTATTCAATCTTAACAATTTGTTCAGCAATTTTTTGCTTCCAAATAGCAGGACCGGTTACATGCACCGATTCACCCTGGCTATCGACAGCCACAGTTACTGGCATATCTTTAAGGTCAAATTCATAAATGGCTTCCATACCCAATTCAGCAAAGCCGACGACCTTCGCAGCTTTAATGGCTTGAGCAACGAGATAAGCCGCACCACCTACAGCCATTAAGTACACCGACTTATGATCCTTAATCGCCTCTATTGCAGTTGGTCCGCGCTCAGCCTTACCTATCATCCCTAGCAGTCCAGTTTGGTCAAGCACCTGACGAGTAAACTTATCCATTCGCGTTGCTGTAGTAGGGCCTGCAGGGCCTACCACCTCATCACCAATAGGATCTACTGGGCCCACATAATAAATAAAGCGTCCTTTAAGGTCGACGGGCAGATCTTCACCACGGTTTAACATATCAACCAGCTTTTTATGGGCCGCATCCCTACCCGTTAGCATCTTGCCACTAAGCAATAAGGTTTCACCCGGCTGCCAAGTCAACACATCCGCTGGAGTAACGGTATTCAAATCAACACGACGAACCGAATCGCCAACTTCCCAAGTAATATCGGGCCACTGATCAATAGACGGTGGCGTAAGAGCTACAGGGCCAGAGCCATCAAGCGTAATATGGGCATGGCGTGTTGCTGCACAGTTCGGAATCATCGCTACCGGCTTATTTGCCGCATGTGTGGGGCAATCCATAACCTTAACGTCTAACACTGTTGTTAAGCCGCCTAGGCCTTGAGCGCCAATGCCGAGCTGATTCACTTTTTCGAATAGCTCTAAACGCAGCTCTTCTGCTCTGTTAGATGCACCGCGAGCTTGCAGTGTCTTAATATCAATTGAACCCATTAATGATTCTTTTGCCATAATCATGGCTTTTTCTGCCGTGCCGCCAATACCAATGCCAAGCATACCGGGCGGGCACCAACCAGCGCCCATTTTAGGCAGCTGTTCTAGCACCCAATCAACCACTGAATCTGAAGGGTTAAGCATAGCGAATTTAGACTTAGCTTCTGAACCACCGCCTTTAGCAGCGACTTGAATATCGACGGTATCGCCTTGGACAATATCGTAGTGAATAACAGCAGGCGTATTATCTTTAGTATTCTCTCGCTTGCCATCTGGGTCCGCCAATATAGATGCACGAAGAATATTATCAGGCAAAAGATAAGCCCGACGTACACCTTCGTTAATCATATCGGTAACGTTCATGGTGGCATTGCCCCACTGCACGTCCATTCCTACACGAACAAAGACCGTCACGATGCCAGTATCCTGACAAATCGGTCGATGACCGGTGGCGCACATACGCGAGTTAATTAGAATTTGAGCCATCGCATCTTTAGCGGCTTTCGATTCTTCGCGCTCATAAGCTGAATAAAATCCAGCGGATGATAATAAGAAATATATTGCAGCGCATCGGCCACACTGCTGATTAGATCTTCTTGCTGTACCACGGACATGGAATCATGCTCCTAAACCAAAGGGCTGCTATTAAATGGCTACTATTAAATACCTACTATTAACACCTACTATTAATACCTACTGTAACTCTGGCTGAGTATTGACTGGCTGGTTAAGCGTATTTAGCTGCTTATTCACTTGGCGTCGAAAAGCATTTATAGACTCAACCCATTCTTCGTTCGCTTTTATACGCTGCTCGTGACTATCCATTTTTCGACTTAACTTAGGCAGCTTATCTTGTAAGGCCGCTGATTGTTTAGCGCTGACCTGTGACTCTTCTACCGCTTCATTAATTTCATCTAACGAAGCTGCATAGCGCATTAACTCGGCATTTAATTCTACTACCTGCTTATTCACTTTTTTCTGGTCTTTTCCTAAGGAGCCGGTTCGGGTAGTTAAATTTTTAATATTAAGGCTATGCTCATCAAGTAATACTTTACTTTTTTTCCAAACGTTATCCCAAAGTTTTCTCACTTCTGTATCAAGCTCTTTTAGTCGTACTCTAACAGCGGCATCAGACTGTGACATTTCATCACCGGTGTTTGCCAACTGCGCTTCTAAAGCAGCAATACGAATTTCAGTTTGCATAGCCACTTTGGCAGCAGCACGATTTTCTTCATATAAATAATAAGCGGCAGCAGAAGCGGCAATAGCAATAAGGAGTGTGAGTAAGCCTAAACGATTTGAGCTTTGGGTTGGGATAACCGCACTGGATGAAGAGCGCCCTTGCCTGCGCCGATTAACGACTTCGTCATGAGCTGGCTTCATTGCAGGTATATTGCTTAAATCATCGTTATTTCTGCGTGGGTCACGCGTAGGCATGGCTAATAATTCCTGTTAATAATGACTCATGAATAATAAATAAGAGTTTAGTGCATAAATGATAAGACTAGACTAACCGACAATGGTTAAAAGGTCTGTAAAAAACTGATTTGTAAAAAAAAGAGAGCGTAAACGCCCTCTTTTCCTCGATCTATGTGGCATCTACTGATTCTCAGTAGTACCAATAGTCAGCAGTACAAAAAACGAACTACACGTAATGTAATATCGCAAAGATAACCGCAGTTAGACCTAGGCTCGCATGGATAACACCTTTAACCGATGCCATTGGACCAAGCTTACCGAAAATCGCATTAAGTTCTAATAAAACGATAAGACCCAAGCCAATATAAAAGCCAGTTGACAGACCATTGGCTGATAGCAAGCCATTGGCACTGTAGCCTAAATGTGAAGAACCCAACATGCCGTAAGCCATAGGCGCAGAGAACAAGGTGTTTGTGCGTGATGCTAAAAGTGCTTTTGCACCTGCGGCAGGAGCATCACCTTCAACCATACCTAGTGCGATTTTCTGGTTTGGCCAAATAATTAGCCATACATTTAAAAACATAAATGTACCCATTAATGCGCCTAGAACGATATAGGAATTTAATAAGCCCTTGCCATGTATCATGCCTAATAAAATAACACCGGTAATAAAAGTAGCCATTGCGCCCCAACGGAACCACCACAGTGCTTCTGGAGCGAGTTTTGCTTTCGCATCAGATAGGCCTTCAGGCGAAGCTGCTTTAAAATAGCCGCCTTGAATAAAGTTAAAGTAGTAAAGCAAACCAATCCAAGTGATGCCAAATAAAAGGTGTCCCCAACGTACAATAAAATTAAGAATTTCTGAATCCATAAAGCAATACCTTGTTTTGATTAATCGTTTATTAATGGCTACCCATACAGGTAAAAATCTTTGCCGTAACAGCGCGTATTCTATGCACAAACGTCAGTAATTAATATCCCTTGGTCGCAACTAAGTGAGATAAATAACGGCTTATTGACATTAAAATCATCGTTATCGAAGAAGCAACAAGCAAAAAAAAACTCGGTGCTTAAAAAAGCACCGAGTTTTTGGTCAAACAAGCTAGCAATTACATCATGCCGCCCATTCCACCCATACCGCCCATGCCACCCATATCAGGCATTGCAGGTGCGCCGCCAGACTCAGGCTTATCAGTCACCATGGCTTCTGTTGTAATCATTAAGCCCGCAACCGAACCCGCCGACTGTAAAGCCGTTCGAGTCACTTTTGCAGGATCAAGAATACCCATAGAAATCATATCGCCGTACTCACCAGACGCAGCGTTGTAGCCTACGTTGCCTGTACGTGCTTTTACTTCATTAACAACAACTGAAGATTCTCCACCGGCATTAGCAACAATTTGACGTAAAGGCGCTTCCATTGCTCTACGAGCCAAATTAACACCGACGGTTTGATCTTCGTTATCGCCTTCAAGACCATCAATCGCTTGTAATGCACGGATAAGTGCAACACCACCACCAGGGACAACACCTTCTTCTACTGCTGCACGAGTTGAGTGCAATGCATCTTCAACGCGGGCTTTTTTCTCTTTCATTTCAATTTCAGTGCTAGCACCAACTTTGATTACCGCAACACCGCCGGCTAATTTAGCTACGCGCTCTTGCAATTTTTCGCGATCATAATCAGAGCTTGTATCTTCAATTTGCGCACGAATTTGATTAACGCGGCTTTCGATTAATGTGGCATTACCTGCGCCATCAATAATGGTTGAATTCTCTTTGCTCATAGTAATACGCTTAGCTTGGCCAAGATGTTCTAAAGTTGCCGTCTCTAAATCAAGACCGACTTCTTCAGAAATCACCGTACCACCCGTTAAGATAGCAATATCTTCAATCATCGCTTTACGACGATCGCCAAAACCCGGGGCTTTACAAGCGGCTACTTTAACGATGCCACGCATATTGTTAACAACCAATGTTGCCAATGCTTCGCCTTCAACATCTTCAGCAATAATGACTAGCGGACGGCTAGATTTTGCAACGCTTTCAAGGAGTGGCAATAACTCACGGATGTTAGAGATTTTTTTATCAACTAAAAGAATATACGGTGTTTCATGCTCAACACTCATATTGTCTTGATTGTTAATAAAGTAAGGCGACAAGTAACCACGATCAAACTGCATGCCTTCAACAACATCCAATTCATTCTCAAGGCCGCTGCCTTCTTCAACCGTAATAACGCCTTCTTTACCAACTTTCTCCATGGCTTCAGCAATGATTTCACCAACATGAAGATCACTGTTTGCAGAGATAGTACCGACTTGTGCAATGGCTTTACCATCGGCGCAAGGAGTTGCCATTGTTTTAACTTGTTCAACAGCAGCAGTTACCGCTTTGTCGATACCGCGCTTCAAATCCATTGGATTCATGCCAGCAGCAACAGCTTTTAAACCTTCATTAACAATGGATTGTGCTAGTACTGTTGCGGTAGTTGTTCCGTCACCAGCGACATCAGAAGCTTGTGAAGCCACTTCTTTGAGCATTTGTGCGCCCATGTTTTCGAACTTGTCTTCAAGTTCAATTTCTTTAGCAACCGATACACCGTCTTTAGTAACAGTGGGAGCGCCGAAAGCTTTATCTAATACAACGTTACGACCTTTTGGTCCAAGTGTTGTTTTTACTGCATCCGCTAGGATGTTTACGCCGTCAAGCATCTTTGCTCGAGCAGCATCGCCGAATTTCACGTCTTTAGCAGCCATGATGATTACCCTACTTTTAAATAATAACTAGAAAATAAATTGTTTGTTGTATCTGTACTGGAGCCAACACCGGTATCGACTTATATGAAGTACCGTGTTGAAACCATTTAATCGATGATCGCTTTGATATCCGACTCGCTCAATATCACTAGCTCTTCGCCTTCAACATCAATCGTGTCGCTACCCGCATATTTTCCGAATACCACAACATCACCGACTTTAACGTCAAGAGCGCGTACATCACCGTTATCTAATACTTTACCGTTACCAACGGCGATAACTTCACCTTGATTAGGTTTTTCTTTAGCAGAACCTGGTAGCACGATACCACCAGCAGAGGTTGCTTCTTCCTCCTTGCGACGAACGATTACACGATCGTGTAAGGGACGAATTTTCATCTTTTTCAATCTCCTGATATTGATATTAATACAGCGAACACATTAGGTGTTCGAGGTCTTGAACCTGATAGTTAACGCAGAAATAGGAACGGTTTAGCGCTCAAAAAACTGCCACTTTAAAACTACAAATAAGCTCTAAATAAGAGTGAGCCAATTGTAGGAACGAAACCGCGCACGTCAAGCGCCAAGCCGCAATAAAAGAATGGCATTTGGCGCAATTAATAGCGAACAGACTAGATAAGGGCAATTGCTGACAATTCAAGGGAGGCAGATAAAACTTTATAATTATTTTTACAGCTTAATTGAATAATCCTATTCAATAATTAAGAAAAGGGCCTATAATTTGTACAAATAGTGACCACTTTAATCTTCGCGAGAATATTCGCCATCAATCACTTCATTATCATTAACGCTATCACGACTGCCGAAGACGGCATTGATGCCCCCTCTAGAATCAGGATTAGCATTAGAATCGGGCGGAGCTTGCCGTCCTGACATAGAACCAGATGACATAGCATTAGCCATAAAGGCATTTTGGAAACGTGAAAATAAGACTTTGACTAAAAGAGATCTGGTTGGCGAAAATAAACAAGCAAAGCCTAAAGCATCGGTAGCAAAGCCAGGCGTGAGTAGAAGCGCCCCGCCTACGGCTAAAATCACGCCTTCTGTCATTTCCCGAGCAGGTAATTCGCCGGCTGATAATCGCTCATTTAACTTTAAAAGCGTCGAAAACCCTTGTTGACGTAACCAATAAACACCAATAACAGCCGTTGCAACGACTAATGTAATGGTGAGTAAGGCGCCAATATGCCTTCCTACAGAAATTAACAGCCACATCTCAACAATGGGGATGGCAATAAAAAGAAGTAATACGTAAGGCATTTTAAATATCTCATCGATAATAAAGACTAAAAAAGCTCGAGCTAGACACTTCACGAAAAAAGCCTTACACAGTGCTGCGCGAGGGTCTATAGTTTAGGGTAGAATAGACAAACAACTCAATGGCAAGGCTTAAAATAATTCGCTAATTTACTCAGTCATTTAACATACAAAAAAGATCTTATTATATGCTTAAAAATCAACGCTCTCTTCGCATCTGGCTTACTCTTTTACTGTTACTTCCAATCTCGGCGACACAAGCATTTAGCAATGTCCCTGATGACTTGTCAGAAAGTACATTAAACAACCAGCCTGAGGCTGCAGATGAAGTCCTTGAAGAAGAGCCTCTTGCCGAGCTCAAGCCTAGCATTCGACAAATTCGTACCGCTGAAGAGATTCTTCTTAAGCTACAGCGCCGTCATTACACGCAGCGAGAGTTTGATGACGAACTATCATCCGCTTTATTTGATAATTATTTAAAACGCCTAGATCCATCAAAAAGCTATTTTAGCCAAAAGGATATTAATGAGTTTGAAGCCTATCGCTTAATTTTGGATGACGGTATTCGTCGCGGCAACCTTACCCCTAGCTTTACTATGTTTAACCGCTACCGTGAAAAATTGCTCATTCATCTTGATTCCCTGATTGCCGAATTACCTGAACGTATTGCAGCATTAGATTTCACACTTGAAGAAAGCTTATTACTTGAAGCTGAAGATCAACCATGGGCAGCTGATAAAAATGAACTCGCTGACCGTGCGCGAAAGTCACTCAAAAACACGACACTGGGTTTAATGCTTGCCGATAAAGATGAAGCCGCTATTATTGAAACATTGACTAAACGTTATACCAATCAACGTCAGCGTATTAAGCAGTTAAATGCAGAAGATGCATTCCAAATTTATATTAACTCTCTGACGGGCCTTTATGATCCGCACACCAACTATTTATCACCACGCACCTCTGAGAACTTCTCTATCAATATGCGTTTATCTCTTGAAGGCATAGGGGCTGTTTTACGTCGCGATGGCGAACATACTGTTGTTGAGCGTTTAATTACTGCAGGTCCTGCTGACAAACAAGGTGAATTACAACCTGCTGACAAAATCATTGGCGTGGCACAAGGCGCCGATGGTGAGCGTGTTGATGTTATTGGCTGGAGACTTGATGAAGTTGTGGAGCTTATTAGGGGCAAAAAAGATACTACCGTCACCTTAGAGGTATTATCAGAAGTCTCTGTTAACCCTGATGAAAGCAAACTAATTCAAATTGTTAGAAACACCGTTAAATTAGAAGAGCAAGCCGCGCAGCAATCGGTATTGGATATTTACCATAATGATGAAGTGCATAAAATCGGGGTTATCTCTATACCTACCTTTTATATTGACTTTGAAGGTTCACGTAACGGTGATGCCGATTATAAGAGCACCACTCGTGATGTTCGCAAACTACTCGCAGAGCTTGAAGAAAAAAATGTAGAAGGCATTGTTATTGACCTGCGTGGCAACGGTGGCGGCTCACTTCAAGAAGTGAATCAGTTAACGGGTTTGTTTGTTGAGCGTGGTGCAGTGGTGCAAATCAGAGCACCTAATGGACGCGTAGCAAGACAGTCTAACTACCCTAACCCAAACTACTACAAAAAACCTATTGCCGTATTAATTGATCGTCTAAGTGCATCAGCTTCTGAAATCTTTGCTGGCGCCATTCAAGATTACGAACGCGGATTAATTGTCGGTAGTCAATCATTTGGTAAAGGCACCGTGCAGCAGCTGGCTGATTTAAGTCACGGCAGTTTAAAGCTTACCGAGGCAAAATTTTATCGCATATCTGGCGGTAGTACTCAGCATCGCGGTGTTATTCCGGATATCGTTTTACCGTCGCTTTATGACAGTCAAGAAATTGGTGAAGACACTCTCGACTTTGCTCTTAACTGGGATACCGTAGAGCCCATTAGACATAGAAACTATGGCAATTACAGCGCTTTGGTCGACACACTTACTACGCAACATAAAGCACGTATCGCCGATGATCCTGACTATATTTATTTAACAGAGCAAATTGCGCTGAATGATAAATATGCTGACATGACAGAGTTATCGCTTAATGAAGCGGTCCGCCGCTCTATTATCGACAATGATACTGAAGCACGTAATGCCATTGAGAATACTCATCGACTGGCTAAAGGGCTTCCAATAAAAGATTTAAACGAAGAATCTACCACTGACGCCGATACACAGACGGCGGAAAATGATAGTAGTGAAATTTCAGAAAAAGTAGAAACATCTGAAACAAAAGAAACAGAAGAAACAGAAGAAGCAGATCCGCGAACTGACTTCTTACTAACAGAAACTAGCCACATACTGCTCGACGCTATTCAACTAATGAAAAGCGCGAATTAAGAATTAAAAGGCTTTGGACACAGTCTACCCTCTTAAAGAAAAGGTAGACTGTTATCTTTTTAGCCATTAACAATCACCTACCCTATCAACTCACTGCATCGCGCATGGTTACAAACTCTTCAGCCGCCGTTGGATGAATCCCAATAGTGCTATCGAAATCAGCTTTAGTCGCTCCTGCTTTTATAGCCACAGCTAAGCCCTGAATAATCTCGCCAGCTTCGGCACCTAGCATATGAACACCTAACACTTTGTCAGAGGCAACATCGACGATTAGCTTCATAAATGTACGCTCAGTGTTTCCACTCAGAGTATGTTTTAGATGGCGAAATTCAGATTGGTAAATATCGATATCAGCGTATTGCTCACGCGCCTCACTTTCAGTAAGACCAACAGTCGCAATATTCGGCTGACAAAAAACTGCGGTAGCAATATTGTCGTAATCAACAACACGTGGCGAACCCTTATAATAAGTATCAACAAAAGCCATACCCTGTGCCAAAGCCACTGGTGTTAACTCAGGCGTGCCAATAATATCGCCTAAGGCATAAATGCTTGGCTCCGCCGATTGGAAATAGTCATCGACAACAATGGTACCGTTATCTCGTGTTACTACAGCCGTGTTCGCCAAACCAAGGTCAGCCGTATAAGCTTTTCGACCGGTTGCATATAAGACCTCGCCGTAACAGCGATCTTCTCCAGACTTAAATAGAACCTGCAACGAACCGTTAGACTGCTTAGTTATGCTTTCTATATCCGACTTTAACGAGAGCTTAACGCCTTTTTTAACCAGCTCGTCAGCTAGCCTTGAACCAAGATCATGATCAAAGCGCTTTAATAATTGCGCACCACGATAAGACAACTCTGTATTAACACCCAAGCCATTAAGAATACCGGCGAACTCAACGGCTATATAACCACCACCAACAACTAAGGCATTAGTAGGCAGCCGCTCAAGATAAAACACCTCATCGGAGGTAATAACGTGCTCGGCGCCATCGAAGGTCGGCACATAGGGTCGGCCGCCCGCCGCTATCAAAATGCGTTCAGCGGTAATCGATTGGCCGTTAATGCTTACTGTATGTTTACCTATAATAGTTGCGCGCCCTTCGATAATAACGACAGCTGCGTTATCGAGCATCTTTTGATAAATACCATTAAGGCGAGCTATTTCTGTATTTTTATTATCACGTAATGTTGGCCAGTCAAATTCCGTAGCCGACACATTCCAACCAAAGCCTTTGGCATCATTAAAATCATCATGAAAATGCGAACCGTAATAAAATAATTTTTTAGGCACACAACCTACATTGACACAGGTACCGCCTAAATATTTCTCTTCAGCGACAGCAACTCTGGCACCAGTAGCGGCAGCCATTCTTGAAGCCCTCACTCCACCAGAACCAGCACCAATAACAAATAAATCGTAGTCAAACAAAATAATTTTTCCTATCATGAATAAGCTTTAAACAAAAATCGCAAAGCAAGATTACCTCATAGATTATGATGATAACAGGCCATGAGAATTATATAGCGCTTAGTAAGACCTTAGCGACCAAAAAAAATTCTTAGATATATGAATAACAGAGGGAATTGGCAAAGTAAAAAAGGAGAGAACTTAAAGATTGAAGAAAATCAGACTTGGATATCTAACCTTGCTGTACGGCGACGATCAACATTTCTGCGCGTATCAAGCAAAGGGGTTTGATTTTTTATTCTACGATCACGATTACGGCGTCGGTCGACAAATTTCGGCTGCCTAGTTGGATCAATATTTGGAGCATTGACGGACGATCTCGCCGTTTCTGCTGGTGAGCGCTGATTATTGTCTGATGCTGGCGCGGTTACTGTAGATCCCACGTTCGTTATGTTAACCATAAATTCGCTCTAAATTTAACAGACTGATTTTATCAACATCTTGTAGAAACATTAAAAAACAACATCGAGAAAAGTATCCCTTAACTTAAATCTGATCTCAAAATAGACTTAGCAATACAAAGCTAACCTTAAGGCTAAAAAGCTCTAACGGATAAAGCTAGCTGCGCCGCTCATTAATGGTATCGGCAAACAATAAAAAAACTTTATTCGAATCACGCATAAGATGCTAAGTACTTGTAAATCAACAAGGTAGAGATAGTTGTTAAGCAGAAAAATCAACAAGAGAAGGATAAAAACAGAAGGTGAAGCAGAAGTAGAAGTAGAAGTAGAAGTAGAAGTAGAAGTAGAAGTAGAAGTAGAAGTAGAGAAGAAATCAGGAACAATTGACTACAAGAATGTGAACCAGACAGGTCTAGACAGGATTAAGCCACTCTAATCGACTATGAAGGCTAACAACACTGCCAATAATAATCAAAGTGGGCGCATGCACCTCCTTGCCTTGAATAATGCCATGAATGGTCTCTAACGTTCCAATATGGGTTTGCTGGTTCGGCGTGGTACCACGCTCAACCAATGCAATGGGCGTATCAGCAGACTTGCCATGCGCTATCAGCTGCTTACAGATAATTTCAAGGCCAATGAGGCCCATATAAATAACGACCGTTTGTGAATCTGGCAAGAGCTCTTGCCAAGGCAGATCCATAGATCCATCTTTTAAATGGCCTGTCAAAAACCGTACCGATTGCGCATGATCACGATGCGTTAACGGTATACCCGAATAACAAGCACAACCGTTAGCCGCAGAAATACCCGGTACAATTTGAAAAGGAATACCATGCTCAGTAAGCCCTTCTATCTCCTCACCACCGCGGCCAAAGATAAAAGGATCACCGCCTTTTAGACGAACAACTTTATTGCCCGCCTTTGCTAAATCAATAAGTAGTTGATTAATTTCACCTTGCGGTAAAGCATGGTTACTTCTTGCCTTACCCACATAAATTCTTTCGGCATCTCGACGGGTCATATCGACAATAGCTGGTGCAACGAGTCGATCATAAAGCACAACATCCGCACGCTGCATTAGACGAAGCGCTTTAAAGGTTAAAAGATCAGGATCACCCGGCCCTGCACCCACTAAATAAACCTCGCCCTTCATGACATCCGACTTATCTAAAACACCTTTAAGGTATTGATTAAACAACTTGTCGGCTTCATCATTACGACCGGCTAATACTCGCTCAGATATTTCACTGTCTAGCATGTTCTCCCAGAACTCTCGCACTCTGGACTCGCTATTATCTAATGCTACTCTAACGGCCGATCGCCGCTCGGCAATAAAATCACCAAGCTCACCGATATTGGCTGCCACACTACTTTCTATCTGGCTGCGTATAGCACGAGCCAGCACCGGCGCAGCGCCTGAACTAGAGACGGAAATTAATAATGGGGTTCTATCAATTAATGCGGGGAAAATAACATTACAGAGATCGGGAGAGTCAACAATATTTACCAACAGTCCTAATGCGTTAGCATCATGCGCCACACGTTGATTAACAGGTTCAATATCGGTAGCGCCAATAATAAAGATATGACCCTGCAGATCATCGGAATGATATTCACGTCGCGTTAGAACACCGCCAGACTGCTCGGCTAAATCTGCTAATTTCGGGTCAATTTTCGGCGCTACAACATTAATTGTCGCACCGGCTTTATTTAACAAAACCGCTTTTCTATAGGCGATGGTGCCGCCGCCAATAATCAGGCAAGATCTTTTTTTAACCTTAAAGCACAGCGGTAAATAATCCAAAGAACACGACCATCAAAAAAAAGCTGAAATTAAATACTAAGTAAACCGTTCATATAAGGCTGTAAGGCTTTAGGAATACTAATAGTGCCATCCTGATTTTGATGGTTTTCAAGTACGGCAACCAAGGTACGACCCACGGCCAAACCCGAACCGTTTAAAGTATGAAGCAGTTCTGGCTTTGCTGACTCCGCACTGCGAGTGCGCGCTTTTAATCGTCGAGCTTGATAATCACCAAAGTTGCTGCATGAACTAATTTCACGATAACAGTCTTGTGCTGGCAGCCACACTTCAAGGTCATAGGTTTTACGAGAACCAAAAGACAAATCACCGCCACATAAAATCACTTTACGGTAGGGCAAATCTAATTTTTGAAGAATAGACTCAGCATGCCCTGTTAATGTCTCGAGTGCTTGAGCAGAATCTTCGGCTTTAACCACCTGCACTAGCTCAACTTTTTCAAACTGATGCTGACGAATTAAACCGCGGGTATCGCGACCATGACTGCCCGCTTCACTTCGAAAACAAGATGTATGAGCAACAAACTTAAGCGGCAGTGTTTTGACATCAACAATCGTGTCACGCACAAGATTCGTTACAGGCACTTCGGCTGTTGGGATTAAGTAATAGTCAGAATCTACCGTTAGCTTAAAAAGGTCCTCTTCAAACTTAGGTAGCTGCCCAGTTCCGGTTAACGCTTCCGCATTAACAATTAACGGCACATTCACTTCCAAATAGTTATTCTCATCGGTATGTTGATCGAGCATAAATTGCGCCAAGGCACGATGTAAACGTGCAACACCACCTTTTAAAACCGCAAAACGAGTGCCTGTCATTTGTGCTGCCACTTCAAAATCTAAGCCTTGAGCTTTTGCACCGAGTGCAACATGATCAAGCACATCAAAATCAAATGAACGCGGTGTACCCCAGCGAAGCACTTCAACATTATCTGACTCATCTTTACCGGCAGGTACTTCAGCGTCGGGAATATTAGGAACGTCATATAAAAACTGCTGGAGTTTTTCATCGACATTACTGGCTTGCTGCTTAAGTGTTGAGAGGCTGCTATCAATAAGCGCCAACGTTTCATTCACTTGCGCTTTGGCATCATCAACCGATAATCCACTCTGCACCAACTCTCCAATTTTCTTAGAGGCTTGCTTACGCTTAGCTAATAACGACTGCGATTCAATATCACTGTGCTTACGCTCAGCATCAAGCGCTTCAAATTGCGCCTTATCTAATTGGTAACCTTTAATGGTCAGCGCTTCAGCAACATCATCTAAATGGCTGCGTAAATATTTAATATCAAGCATGAAATTTAAAGCCTTGTGTCAATCAAATCTATTATGGATAAAGCTGATGCGTTTTAACCCAACAACAACTCGTTAAATCAGTACCAACGAGCAAGCTCAATGCCCGCCCATGTCAAAAACAAGCATATTATCACGCTGCTAAGGACATATACCATTGCCGATAGCCACTCACCTTGCTGTAATAAGCCAACGGTTTCTAAAGAAAAGGTCGAAAAGGTTGTTAAAGCACCTAGAAAACCAACCACGAGTAATGGACGCCAACTCTCAGCAATTAAACCCTTCTCGGTAATAACTACAAACAAGACGCCAATGAGAAGTGCCCCCACTGCATTAGCGATCAACGTGCCTATTAATGCCGCTGTCGGCATTAACGCTTCAAACCGTTGCACAGCCCACAGACTTATAGCATATCTAAGCATAGCGCCTAAAGCGCCACCAAGACCAACAGCCATAAACGTAGCGTATGTTGCTTGAATCACTATAGATTACCCTTTTATCGATTACGAGCGCCAAAAATTGCGTTCGTTGAATTATAAAAAAACCTTATTCGTTAGAGGTCTTCATGTTGATAGCGCGGTTGCTCGCTGCCTGCATCTAGGGCTTTAAAGCGCTCAAGCTTAGCTTTTATCTTAGCCTCAAGCCCCTGCTCGGTTGGCTGATACAACACTTCATCTTTAATGGCTTCAGGAAAATAATTCTCACCAACCACATAAGATTCATCGTAATCATGGGCATATTTATATTCCATACCGTAATCTAACGATTTCATTAATTCGGTAGGTGCATTACGGAGATGCAGAGGAACAGGCTCGGCACCATACTCGCTGGCCATCTGCTTTGCTTTTGCTAAAGCCTTATAAACAGCATTGCTTTTTGGTGCTACCGCTAAATAGACAACCGCTTGCGCCAAACTTAACTCGCCTTCAGGGCTTCCTAAACGACTCTGTACATCCCAAGCATTTAACGCCACTGTTAAGGCGCGAGGGTCGGCATTACCAATATCTTCACTAGCCATACGCACAACGCGACGCGCAATATAAAGCGGATCACAACCGCCTTCAAGCATACGGGCAAACCAATAAAGCGCAGCATCTGGCGCACTCCCTCTTACCGATTTATGCAGCGCTGATATTTGGTCGTAAAAGTGTTCGCCCTTATTATCAAATCGAGAAGCTCGCTCACGCAGAACCTCCGTTAATAGCTTGTCATCAACCCTGCTAAGATTTCTTGCGCTAGCAAACTGAACCGCAAGCTCAAGCATACCTAAAGCGGAGCGCGCATCGCCATCGGCCACATCGGCGATTTTAGCGATCAATGCTGCATCTATATCAACACCGGAATCACCAAGTCCATTATCAACATCATTAATAGCGCGAGTTAATACTTTGATTAAATCTGCAGTCGACAACGATTGCAATGTATAAACACGCACACGCGATAACAGTGCATTATTCAATTCGAAGGAGGGATTCTCGGTAGTTGCGCCTATAAAAATAAATAGGCCATCTTCTATATGCGGCAATAAAGCATCTTGTTGTGACTTATTAAAACGATGGACTTCATCAATAAAAAGCAAGGTGCTTATATTGGTCTGTTGACGCTGCCGCGCAAGCTCAACGACCTGTCGAATATCTTTTACACCCGCGCTCACAGCAGAGAGGGTTTCAAATTCAGCACTGCTCTGCATGGCAAGTATTTTAGCTAACGTTGTCTTACCGGTACCTGGCGGACCCCATAAAATCATCGAATGCAGCTCACCTTTTAGCATGGCTTGACGCAAGGCAGAATCAGGACCGAGAATATGCTCCTGACCACAATAGCTTTCTAGATTTGTCGGCCTAACACGGGCAGCCAGCGGTTTATTACTGCGCGAATGCAGTGTTGAATCATTAAAATTAAAACCACTGGTGAGAGCATCAGTCATTAGCGGTGAATAATATCGGTGTCGGCGGGAGGATCTAAAACAAACAAGCTATCTGCTATGACTGTATTAATATCAATTCCAGTGAATTCAAAGCGACTATTTTGCTGCATGTCATCAAGTATTGAGATAGCTTGCAACACTCCACCTTTAAATTCCAGTGAAAGCATTTCAAAGAGCCCATCATTAGCTATCGGCTTTAAATTAAATAACTGCCGTGACGGTAGGTTTTTATCTGCGGCGTGAGCGGTAACTGCTTTTATATTTGAAACTATAAACTGACTTGCAATCGCCTCTGCATTCCCAGACAACAAGAGCACTGGCATAGCAGAAAGCTGATCGGATAAAGGCTCAATAATTAACTGATCAATATCACTATCATATTGAAAAAACTGCTGCTCATTGACAATAAGCGTTTGCTCAAAAGGTTCAATAATATCCCATCGCAATTGATGCGGTCGTACTAACCGAATCTTACCTGTCGACTGATCAATAATATCGCCGTTGGCATCACGAACGGTTTGCTGAAAATGAGCCTGAAAATAGCTACTGCTTGAAAGTAAGAGCGCCAATTGCTCATAGTCACTCGCTAATGAGGCTTCGTTGTGCGCTTCGCAAGCAGAGAGAGGTATCGCAGTAACTGACATAGCCGACATAAAGATGAAAAGCTGAAAGCTATGGATGAATTTTTTAGTTTGCATAATTAACTGCATTTTAAAGCGACCTTTCAAATACTTATTACAACGGCTTTTGACATACTGCTAGCGACTTTTTCCTACACCATTAACGCGAATAATTTAGGACAGCGACAATGGCTATTTATCCATAAAAAAATCGCTCTCAGGCTATCTTTCTTTTAGGCTACCTTCGAGGCGGAGGTGGAGCAATGACTTCACGGCTGCCATTATGCTGCATTTCACTAATTACGCCTGCCGCTTCCATCGATTCAATCATACGAGCGGCGCGATTATAACCAATGCGCAATTTGCGCTGTACCGAAGAAATAGAGGCCTTACGAGTTTCGGTCACAAACATCACCGCTTCATCATAAAGCGCATCTTGCTCATTATCACTACTTTCTGCAGACTCAAGCCCAGGAATACCATCACCACCGGCACCACCTTCATCAATAAGATCGGGCAGATAATCGGGCTCGGCTCTTGCACGCCAATCATCGGCTACTCTATGCACCTCATCATCAGAAACAAATGCACCATGAACACGAATAGGCACCCCGCTTCCAGGCGGCAAATAAAGCATATCACCGTGGCCTAATAACTGCTCGGCGCCACCTTGATCGAGGATAGTACGCGAATCGATTCTTGACGATACCTGAAAGGCAATACGCGTGGGTACATTGGCTTTTATTAAACCAGTAATAACATCAACCGATGGCCGCTGTGTTGCTAATACTAAGTGAATACCGGCGGCTCGAGCCTTTTGTGCAATACGCGCAATCAATTGCTCAACTTTTTTACCGACAATCATAATCATGTCGGCAAACTCATCAATAACAACAACAATGTGCGGTAAGGTTTCAAGGTCTGGCGGAATTTGATCATCAACATCAATTATTGACAATGGATCTGGTTGCCAAACAGGGTCAGTAATCGTTTCACCCGCGGCAGTAGCATCGGTAATTTTTTTATTAAAGCCATCTAAATTTCTAACGCCCATGGCGGCCATTAATTTATAACGGCGCTCCATCTCGGCAACACACCAACGTAAACCGTTAGCGGCATCTTTCATGTCTGTGATAACCGGCGTTAATAAATGCGGTATCCCCTCGTAAACACTTAGCTCTAGCATTTTAGGGTCAATCAAAATTAGACGAACTTCATCGGGCGTTGCTTTATAAAGTAAGCTAAGCAACATGGCGTTAACACCTACCGATTTACCAGAGCCAGTAGTACCGGCAACGAGCAAATGAGGCATTTTTGCTAAATCTGCGACAATGGGCTCACCTGCTATATCGTGACCTAGGGCCAGCGTTAGGTGCGAACTCGCCTCAGTGTAAACCGGTGCCGTTAAAACCTCGCTAAGCATAACCATGGCTCGATTTTCATTCGGTATTTCTATACCAACAAAAGACTTACCAGGAATAACCTCTACAATACGCACACTAATAACAGCTAACGAGCGCGCTAAATCTTTGGCCAAATTACTAATACGGCTGACCTTAACGCCGGCCGCAGGCTGTATTTCAAATCGCGTAACAACCGGACCAGGGAGTACTGATTTCACTTCGGCTTTAATGCCAAAATCAGCCAGTTTAGTTTCTAGTAGCCCTGAAAGCTGTGTTAGCTGATCAGAGGTAAAACCTATTTGACGTCCTGCTACAGGCTCATCAAGTAAATCGAAATCAGGCACCTCTAACGGCTCGCCATTATTGCGCTCTCGCCTAACCGGCTTAGGTAATTTCTTTTTAGCGGGTGGCTTAGATTTAGCCGTAGGTAAAAGCGACTCAGCCGATTGTTTTATTTGGGTAATCATTGCGCCTACAGAAATCTCTTCATCAATCGCAGCGGGCTTTTGTGCCTGGATGGGCGCTGGCTTGATAACAGCAGTAGGCGCTTTTAAACGAGCCGCTTCTTTATCTCGACGACGTTGTCTAGCGAGTTCTCGTCGACGATCATTCCAGTCGATAAACCATGTGATAAAACGGTCAATCAATACGACTGTCGATGCACCGACACGATCCATTAGCGCCAGCCAAGATATTTCAGCAAATAAGGTTAAGCCGAATAAGGTAATGGCCAACATCAGTAAAACTGTTCCGGCAGGATGAAGAACTTGTAAGAGACCCTCTTTTACGATAGAACCAAGATAGCCGCCGCTACCAAAAGGCAAGCTGGCTTGATCAGTGATCGTCGACAATGACAGCAAACAAGTAAAACCCATTAAAACTAAAATGAGACCTGCCAACTTCAATGCAACCGTTAGACCGTCGAAACGAAAGGCATCATAGCGATCACGAAAAATAAGCCACGCCCGATGCATCAATGCAAAGGGGATTAAATAAGCGGTATAGCCAAACAAAGAAAAAAGCACATCCGAAAACCAGGCACCTGACATACCCGCCGTATTTCGGACTGCACTGTGATCTCCGGTTGCTGACCAACTCGGGTCTTGAGCACTATAACTAAACAAAGCCATCAAAAAATAACCCGCAATGGCCAATAGCGCAATTAACGTCCCTTCGCGGACAACGAGCAACAAAGCACCTGATTCATCAGTAGGCTGAGATTTAGCTGAGCCTTTTGGAGTTTTTGCCATAATGGTTTTTACGCTTTAAATCGGTTCATTTCTGATCAATCTGCTCGCTATCAGCAGAACTCATCTCTAGTTGTGTAGGAAACTAAAAAACGGCCCAAACATCAAGGTACAATTCCCTACACAGGGCAGAATTGTTCAGCATCATCAATCACTTGCATTCCGAGCAATCAATACTAGCGACTTAATAAGAAATATACCGCCGTTTTGCCAAAATCAGAGAATTAATGCTTAACGCAACCGTCGTTGTCTATTATCATTGCCGTCCGTTTACACAGGCTCACATTTGAATAAAGGATCCAATCTCCATGTCAGAAACGATACATCACCGCTTAATTATCCTCGGCTCTGGCCCTGCTGGTTATTCAGCAGCCGTTTATGCTGCTCGCGCGAATCTAAATCCCGTTATTATTGCCGGCATGGAACCTGGTGGGCAATTGACCACTACTACGGATGTCGATAACTGGCCTGGCGATCCTGACGGTGTTCAGGGTCCTGATTTGATGGTTCGAATGCAAAAACATGCTGAGCGCTTTGATACCAAAATTATTTCCGATCATATTGAAGCAGTCGATATGAATCAGCGCCCTTTTATCTTAACCGGTAATAGCGGCGTCTATAGCTGTGACAGCCTAATTATATGTACTGGCGCATCTGCCCAATACTTAGGTCTGCCGTCTGAAGAAGCATTTATGGGCCGCGGCGTAAGCGCCTGCGCCACTTGCGATGGATTCTTTTACCGCGACCAAAAAGTAGCAGTCATTGGTGGTGGTAACACTGCTGTTGAAGAAGCCTTGTACTTATCGAATATCGCCTCTGAGGTAACATTAGTGCATCGCCGCGACAGCTTGCGTTCAGAGAAAATATTACAAGACAAACTGTTTGAGAAAGAGAAGAATGGCAACATCACCATTAAGTGGAACAGCACATTAGATGAAGTGTTAGGTGATGCAACTGGCGTTACTGGTATGCGCATAGCCGCCACCGATGGCTCAGGCACAGAAGATATCGATTTATCAGGTGTATTTATAGCCATAGGTCACAAACCCAATACCGGCATATTCAATGGCCAGCTAGATATGAAAGATGGCTATCTGACTATAAATAGTGGCTCTCAAGGTAATGCAACGCAAACATCAATACCCGGTGTTTTTGCTGCGGGCGATGTCGCCGATCATGTTTATCGACAGGCCATTACATCAGCCGGCTCTGGCTGTATGGCTGCGCTTGATGCCGAAAAGTTTTTAGATGATCTCGCTTAAAATAGAGGTTTAGAAGACTTGAATTAGCTGGCTTTAAAACGCCAGCTGGTCACCAGAGCTAGATGCACCATCAACAATAATAATAGAATCATGTTAACAAAGCAGCGTTAACAAAAGGGAGCTTTACTTACCGAGACTAAGTATTCAATGCCGCAAAATCCACCTATTGATTGTCAATTCCCTGCTTTGGAATCTGCACTGACAGATCCAAACGGCTTATTAGCAATGGGTGGAGACCTAAGCTGCGAAAGACTTACAAACGCCTATTCGCTGGGTATTTTTCCGTGGTACAGCGATGACCAACCGATTATGTGGTGGTCACCAGACCCTCGCGCAGTTATGCATCCAGACAAGCTTCATTTATCTAGAAGTTTAAAAAAGAATATGCGTCAAAAGAATTATCAATTAAGTGTTAACCGCGATTTTGAACAAGTGATTCGAAGCTGTGCTGAAGTTCCCCGTAGTAACAGCCATGACCAGCTCGTTGAAGACAATTCCACCGAGGATGCACAAACAGATGACACTTGGATAACTGAAGATATGCTTGAAGCTTATCTCGTCCTCCACCAGCAGAAGCAAGCTCATTCTTTTGAAGTTTGGGAAGGTGAAGAATTGGTTGGCGGTCTTTATGGCGTAGCGGCAGGCACTGTTTTTTCAGGGGAATCCATGTTTCACCGTCGTACAGATGCCTCAAAAATAGCTTTCGCTTTTACCTGTATGCAAATAAAAAAATGGGGTTACAAGCTGCTCGACTGCCAAATAATGAACCCACACTTAGAAAGTCTTGGCGTTCAAGAACTGCCGAGAGAGCGCTTTAAAAAAAGCCTTCCTAGCTATAGCGAGAAAAAACCAACACTTGAAACAAATGCATGGCGGACACTTGATTGGGATAACAGCTATGAACTGGCTAATGCCCACACTGATGCGCAGGTAAAAAAAATATCATGAGTGTTCTCTCTAAACTAAAAGTCTATGCAACCAAGCCTCACCCTTGCAGCTATCAAGATGGCAAAGAGGCGACCACCCTCTTTATAGACCCTAAAGCGGAGCTCGATGAAATTGCCTATCAAGACCTAACCGAAATAGGCTTTCGTCGTTCAGGCACGCATTATTACCGACCCCATTGTCAGAGTTGTAATGACTGCATACCCGCTAGAATTCCCGTTAATACATTCACTCCTGCGCGCAGACAAAAGCGTATTGAAAATAAGAACAGAGATTTAACGGTACACTCAGTCGCATCAATAGCGGGTGAAGAATATTATCAGCTATATGCCAATTACATTGAATCGCGGCATGAAGATGGAGACATGTATCCACCTACCCCAGATCAATACCAAGAGTTTTTAGCTAGGCAGACTCGCTTTGGGCATTTCACGGAGTTTCGTCTTGAAGGAAAATTACTGGCTGTAAGCGTAAGAGATAATCTGACAGACAGTTTTTCCGCTATCTATACGTTTTTTGATCCTGAATATTCGAATCGTAGTTTAGGAAACTTTGCCGTTTTATGGTTGATTAGCGAAGCCAAGCGTGAAAAGTTAGATTACGTCTATTTAGGCTATTGGATACGCTCGTGTAGGAAAATGTCCTATAAAATCGACTATCGTCCCATAGAATTACTGCTTAATAATCGTTGGCAAACGCTTAATTAGCGGTTGTAATTACTTATCTTTGATTCTGCCTGTTATTTAGGGCAAAATGCGCGACTTCGCGTGCATTAGGGCATTAAAAAAACCTAACGCCGAAAAATGAACATTGTTGGAATACATTTAGAATGGCAAAAGAAGAAAATATAGAATTTGAAGGCGAAGTGATCGATACACTGCCGAACACGACTTTCCGAGTTAAATTGGAAAACGACCATGTCATCACGGCTCATATTTCGGGCAAGATGCGTAAAAACTATATCCGTATTTTAACGGGTGATAAAGTTAAGGTTGAGATGACGCCTTATGACTTGAGTAAAGGGCGTATTACCTTTAGAGCTCGATAGGTAAAACGTTTTGGGGGTGGCCGACATATCGAGTCGCCCTTTTTGCTTGTTCTTTGAGGTTTTACGTTAGGCTGCGGGTTTTGTGCATTCTTTGAATCTTTAAGTTCAAGGTCGTCGGGGTGGCCCGACATGCCAGTCACTTTTTTTATTCGCTT
>Ga0209196_1000670_pt1 | contig 26989 bp, 21 predicted proteins | sample COGITO_mtgs_1105_5_FD_184801 | JGI IMG/M metagenome (GOLD analysis project Ga0209196, IMG submission 184801) | Pelagic marine microbial communities from North Sea - COGITO_mtgs_110509 (SPAdes) (version 2) | ecosystem: Environmental > Aquatic > Marine > Epipelagic ... | reverse complement strand
TTCCTCAAAGTAGTCCTGCAGTCCCTCGTAAACGATGGAGCTGACCACACCCTCAATCTCGGCATTGACCAGCTTGTCCTTTGTCTGCGAGCTAAAGCGCGGGTTGGGCATCTTAACGCTGAGCACACAGATGATGCCCTCACGGACGTCGTCACCTGAGAGCGCTGGGTCTTTGTCTTTGAGGATCTTGTTCGCTTTCGCGTATTGGTTGATGGACCTTGTCAGTGCTCCACGGAAGCCGGTGAGGTGAGTTCCCCCATCAGCATTAGGAATGGAGTTAGCAAAGCAGAGAATATTGTCCTGATAGCTATCGTTGTATTGAAAAACCACATCAGCAAAGACATCGTCCTTGGCAATTTTACCGTCGTAATCGATTTCGATCTTACGCTTGCCTTTGATGATCACAGGCTCGGGGTGAACCAGTGTTTTATTTTCCCCAAGCTGAGCCACAAATTCCTCGATCCCCTTGGCGTAGTAAAAACGCTCTTTCTGAGCACTCTCTGGGCGCTCGTCTTCCAGCTCGATCACTAAGCCAGGGTTGAGGAAGGCTAGCTCACGCAGGCGGGTGGCGAGGCGGGCAAATTCAAACTCAATGGTGTCTGTGAAAATAGTAGCATCAGGAAAAAAACTGACCTTGGTGCCAGTGTGTGCAGGATCGACCTCCCCCACGACTTCGAGCTGCTTGACGGTTTTTCCACGCTCAAAGGTAATGGCGTGCACCTTGCCCTCACGGCTTACCTCTGCCTTGAACCAGTCAGAGAGAGCATTGACGCACTTGGCACCGACACCGTGTAAACCACCTGAATACTTGTAAGCACCCTGACCAAATTTACCACCAGCATGAAGACTGGTTAATACCAACTCAACGGCAGGAATGCCAAACTTCGGGTGCACTTCCACAGGGATTCCTCGACCATCGTCTTCAATGGAAGCAGAACCATCTACGTGCAAGCCGATCTTAATCGTGTCACAGTAGCCGGCAAGGTGCTCATCAATCGAGTTGTCCAGCACCTCAAACACACAGTGGTGTAGACCGCGCACATCGGGGTCTCCAATATACATGCCTGGGCGCTTACGAACCGCCTCAAGGCCCTCTAATTTATCAATCTGTGATGCACCGTATTCTTGGGCCTCTGAAACGTTAGTTTCTGCGGATTCAGCGTCGTTTTGAGTATCGGTCTCGGGGGCGTTTTCAGGCTTATCAGGGATATCGGACATGGGCAGGCAAAATATCTGAAATTTAGCCGCCCTAGACAAGTTTCTTTCGCCTATTTATGCAGATTTTTTTGGCGTCAGAAGATCCGTGCCACTTCCACATGATAATGAGCTCTCAAAGCCCAAATGAATGGCCGCTGTGGCCCTACTCGCCAATGGTCATGTAATAATAAACACCCAAGGCAATACAGACCACCACACAGGTGATCAGCACCATCAGCAGCAGTGTTTTTATATCTTTTGACTCAGCCGCCTTTTGAGGCATGCCGGTAGCTGCACTCACCTTAGCCGCACCTCCCTTGGCCGCACTCGGTACAGCAGCTGGGCTACCGCCTACTGAAGCGACGACCCCAGACTTTCTACTTTTCCTTCTACGGTCTGGTGTAGACGAAGATGGTGACGACGGTGCAGGTGAAGCCACACTAGCACTCTTACTTATGCCACGCGGCTTAATTTCAACAGGAGCCCCCGTCTTGGCCACGAGGCTGGTAGCAGCCGCAATGGGTGGTGCGATGATGACGTCTCCGCATGAGGGACAAGGTCCTTCCTTTCCTGCAAGAGATGGATCAACCACTAGACGAGTTCCACAACCAGGACAACCGAACCTGAGCATATGTTTTTCTGATGATTCAGACATGAATTAAAATTTGATAATCAAGACTTTACCTCTTTCCTTACTACAATCCAAGGAGATTTCTCTGCCAATTAAGCAGCAGGTCTTCAGCGCCTTCATGCTTGCCTGCTAGAGCTTCCAAAATGGCACGCGGCGCTATCAACGAGCTATCAAGATCGAGGTCGTGGGCCACCTTGTCTCGCTGTGCCATCAACTCGTCCAGGCGTGCCTCAAACTTCGGCTCCTTACGGCGACGTTCACCTTTGATGCGCTGGGGCATTTGCTCTTCGGCAACGGCTTCCGCTTCTGCGATGGCCTTCTGAAAATTCTTAATTCTGCTATTACGATAGTGACGTGGCAGCTCGGGCTTTTTGCCATCCAGCAGATCGGCAACCCATGTCATCAGCTGCTTATTACCTGTCACCATAAAGGGAGGTCGGTCCCAAACGGCTGCTTCCCCATCTCGCCACAGCCAAAGTGCACGCAGATAATTAAGTCCTTGAGGGGTCAATTTACCACTGCCCTTGATGCGCCAGCGATCTTCACGCACCTGTTTTTTCTCTTCTGCCTTGAGCTGAGCTGCCTGACAACTCTCAGTAAACCACTCGTAGCGCCCCGCTTCTTTCAGCTGAGCGACAATGAGCTCCGCCATCGGCAACAGGTAAACGACATCGTTAAGGGCATATTCCTCCATCACAGGCGTCAGCGGCCGCTTTGCCCAGTCTGCCTTCTGGGAAGTTTTCTCGAGCTGCACATCCATGTAATGGGCCACCAGATCACCGTAACCAAACTTTCTTACACCCAGTAAACGAGCCCCAATCTGAGTATCAAAAACCGTAGGCGGAATCACACCAAGATTGGTCTTCAGCATGTGCATGTCATAATCCGCACCGTGCATCCAGCAGGTCGACTGCTCGAGGTAATCACGCAGCGGGCTCATGTCCTCGATCGCTAAAGGATCGATCAGCACGTGCTGCATGCCATCACTGAACTGCACCAGACAAAGACTCTCACTGTATCGGTGCAGGCTGTCTGCCTCCGTATCCACGGCACAGACCACAGGTTTTCCTTCGTGCCCGCATTGGTCGAGAAAGTCGACCAGTTTGTTTCTAGTATCGATCATACGTCCGTATCATTGCTGTCATGCTCATGGAAAAACCCGCCATCGGATGAGACAACATGTAATCGCCCCGACAGCGTGTATGTGAAATACACGCTGCCCCCCTGCAAAGCAAGCTATCTCACTGTTTATAGGAATATTTGCAAGATCCCCTGCTGGAAATGCAAACCTGAATATTCCACTGCCTCATGTCATTCCATATTCAAGACAATGCTCAAGACAGGATCAGCCCCACTGGCTTCCTAGCTACGATGACCAAAAAGCACCAAGACGCAAAAACACCACTGAGAACTCCTAGTAATATGAGCCTGACATCCTCCGCGCCCACTTTGATATCGACCATTGCAAAGTCAGCCCCAAAATTCCTGACCATCGTTGCAAGTGGCTCCAAGCCCATGTATGCCAACCAAACTCCGAACAAAGATAACAGAACTTTTTCCATCAGTTCAGCCAACATAATCAAAGGAAGCGGCGACCCAAAACTTCTCAGCAAGGCAAACTGATACTGCTGTTCACGGAATTCCAATAATGACTGATTCCCTAGAACGATCGCTGTGATGATGATAATGAGTATTGCCAGCCCACCTCGGACATACGTTTGCATTTTAGAAAACAACTCAAGCTGCATCAGCAGTGGCAGCGCTGAAAACAGGGAGTAGTTCAAATTCTCTGCTGCACAATATGCCTCCAGTTTCTCGTGTGTCGATTTCATCGTTTCTATATTGTTGAAACGAATGACCATCATCTCTGAAAAACCATTTGTTAATAACATCCTCCCCAATGAATACGGGACAATGACAGCCCCCTTACCTTTGGCCAAGGTTGCAAGCAGCGGCACCTTTGGTAAGCGCTTTGGTTGAAATTTAAAATCACCAATTACCAGGTCGCCTTCAGGGGCATCCGTGTCGTCACAGAAAAAGTAGACTTCGGGACGTTCAAATTCTCCCCATTCTTCCTGCCAGAATGTTGGTTCAGAAAAACATACCACTATCGGATAATATTTTCCTTGCGCATCTTTTGCAGCGATACCCGCCCTGCGAAAATAATCCAGGTCATTATCCGGGCTTATTTTTTTGAACAAAGCTTCCCTATACAGCGATTGATCGAGTTTTATGACCTCGTCCTGTCGGCTTGTGTCGTGAATCGTCACTATTGAGGTTAATACCTCTCTCTGATTGAATTGCGTCTCTAATACCTCCTCTGCATTTTTGAGAAGACCAATCACAATGAATGATAACAGCGACAGTAAAAAGCACAGAACAACCTTGGACAGTGGCGCCAAAGGCGACTCAAGCCAACGATTGAAGATGTTCTTCCAGAGGTAGGTATTTATTGAAATCCAGTATTTCATCCGCGATGTCGTGTAATCGTTGGTCGTGCGTTGCGATCAGGCAGGCCGAGCTCTTCGGCAACAAATCAGTGAGTGCATTCGAAATAATCTTTGTATTAAGATCATCCAATCCAGAAGTCGGCTCATCAAGGAGTATGATGGAAGGACCTTTTGCCAAAGCGCGGGCAATAGCACCTCGCTGGATTTGTCCACCAGACAACTCACAGGGCCGATGATTCGCGATGCCCTCCAAGCCAAACAGCTTCAGCAGCTCAGCCCTTCTGCCAGTGTCACTATTTACACCTGACAGTTTGATGTTCCGGTTTAATGTAGCCAAAGGCAGAAGATTCATTTGCTGAAAAACAAAACCCACCTCCTTCATCAAATAACGGTTTGAACCAACCCGATGAGGCGAGGAGGTCAACAGATCACCTTCCCGCGGCTTCAAATATCCGGCGATCAACCTCAACAGAGTACTCTTGCCACAACCTGAATAACCCTTGAGCAGGGTAATGCCGGGAGTGGCAACAAAGTCGAACTCGTGAAACAAATCTTCCCTCTTGCCCGGATAGCGAAAACTCACTTTTTTCAGTTCAATTTTCATCATTCTTTTCTATGGCTAATGCGCCGCCACCCTCTGACAGGACCTTACACCCTGGCCACAGAGTCAGCGCTGCCTTTATCCAGCCTTTTTCCTCAACCAAGTGAGCGTCGTGATGCAGGAGGTCAGCTTTAGTAACGATATACACCCTCTGCCCAAACGTCTCTGAGATATTGGCGATCACCTTCTGCCCTGACCCAGGTCGAGCCGAAGCCAAATCAACATCCCGCACTTGAAAGCGATGATAGCTCAATAGCTTTCCGCTCTCCTGCCGTGTAACCTTGTCATAATAGTGTGCTGTAAATGAAGTTCCAGACTCGGTAGTCACCCGTGCCAAGTATCTCTTATTCTTGAGCAGCGCTAGAGGAAATGATGTCTGAGGTATAACAACAAGCATCTTTGAATCATCACGAATGAGTGCGATCTGGTCACCCGCCTTGACCTTCGCCTTTGTATCACTACCTTCTAAAAAACGAACTTCGGGCAGCAAATACTCCAGACGACCACTGACACTTGCCTGGTACTGTTTTTCATCTCGGAATAGACGTAACTCCGTGCGCCTTTTGTTCAGGGACTGACGTAACTTCTCTTTCTCAAAATCCAACTTTTCAGCACTGTAACTCATCGCATGCTGATGATGCGCGTCAGCGATTTCCTTCTTAAACGAGGCAACTGCTTCATCTATCTCTTTGCCCAACTTACTGACCTCTGGAAGTTTTTTAGATAAAACCAACTCTCTTATCTGTTCTTCTATCTTCTTGACGACTCCTTCAAGTTTCTTTGTTTCACCTTTATACTTTCCATCCAAGTCACTCAATTGATATCCCAATTCCTTCTCAGCTAATACGAAATCCTTCTCCTGCTGCTCCAACCTCTCACGATCCATGAGCGCCCATATTTCACGAGCCTTCACCTGCTCCCCATCTTTCTTGTAAAACTCAATTTCTCCACTGCCGGCCTCTGCCAACACAAGCTCCTCAGCCAATGGCGCCAGCAGACCACTAGCACTGCCCAGCCACAGCATATCAGCATCTTTGAAAGACGCCAAATCAAGCTCTTCCGACCAAGCTGGCGCTGTCAACAGCAACAACAATACTAACAATTTATTTCCAAACACGTTCATCCCAAATCCAAAATTCCAATTCCTGATTAGATATACTTTTCTTGATTAACTTTAATTGATCTGCAATCAATTGCTGTTTTTGAATTGCTAGCAATAGTCGCTCTGAAGCTATACCCGATTTAAACAAATCTTGATTGATTTGCATGGCCACCTCAAGAGACTGTTTCTTTTCAAGTAATCTACGGTATTGCATTGACGCATAGCGAAGCGTCTCCCGCTCTCTGAGGACTCGGTAATATGCATCTGATTTAGCTTGTTCATATTCTTTTTCAGATATCTCCACGCGATCTTTCGCATCATCAAACAAGTCAAAACCTTTGGCCAAGCCCCCAAACAAAGTTATCGACTCGATATCAAAATCTGTATCTGAGTTTGATGAGTAAACTTGCGGCGCTGACGCTGAAAAATTGATGCTAGGCCAACTCCCGAGCCTAATACGCTTACACGCCAGCCGTGCAGCCTCTATATCAGTCGCCAGGAGTTGCAGTGCCAGAAGACCATAACCATCTTTACTCTCAAGACGATGATATCGTTTGCTATAGTCAATTTTCGGGAGTTTATCTACCTCGGGACGAATTTTATAATCGGTAAGTTGAAGCCTCTCACTTATGCGAAAACTAATTTGATCCATGGATCGTCGTAAACGAAGCTTCCGTTCCGACATTTCACTTTCTCTCTGGATTCTTGCTATAAGACCGGATGCTTCGATCTTTCCGCTGCTTTCTTTGTCCAAAGATACACTTTCCTCAAAAGCCTGACGCAATTCTTCATAACTTACAAATTCACGGTATAAAGATGCCATCTGTCGCCTTTTGACTAACTCATAGTAACAAGCCGCTCGATAGGAGGACAAACTCAAAGCCACCAACTCACCTCGGATCGTAACAGGATTTGGCAGCCGTAAATTCAGAAAAGCGTAAACGTCGAAGTCACTTAACCTCAGTTCATCTAGTGTCCCAGACTTTTATTAAGACCTACACTACCCCTGGCAGTAGGGACATAATTTTTCCAGTATCCTTTTCTATTCCTCTCAGACCGATCTTGCTGAAGTTTCGCCCTTAATATTTGCGGGTTTTTTTTCAGCAGAAGCTTTACAGCTTCATCCCAGCCCAATGATTTACCCTGAGCTGTCGCTTGATCGGCGATGGCCTGAAAAGAAGAGGTTCTACTGTTTACAGCATCCAGGGTGTTAGAGTAAATACCGCAGCCACCTAAAACGGAACACACGCCCCATAATAAAAAACATCTTGTAAATTTCAGCACGATGATTTTAGTCAGCAAAAGGGAAATTAAAGGTGCCACTGACATCTGGTAGGGGGTTGGGTATTGGGAGTGGTGTTGGACGTTCCGATTCAACTATTGGTCCTAGCTCTTCCTCTAAAACATTGATAAGCGGAGTCAAATCATCGGCTGTCAGAATACCTTGTTCAATGCTTGTAAATTCCAAGTGTAACGTTTGAGTCGCACCACCTGGTAATTCAAGGCGAAGTTCTGCTACAGTATCTGATCCGGTCACATCATTACCAAACCAGGCATATGGCATATTTATGTTGCTTAGAGTCTCGCTTCCTCCTGCACCTGTTATGGTAAGACTTGCCAGGATTACTCCTTGGTCGAGAACATCGCTACCAAACCCCTGATCATCTGAGCTCACCCCCACCGAGTCAAATACAAGAAAGGGAATCCCTCCTTCTTCAAGAGATGGCACACGAACTTCTGCTTCAAAGGGGATGCTCGCGCCAGAAAACTTTGACGGATATAGTTCATTGGGGGTCTTTTTGGCAACCGTGCTCGCATCCGCCTCGTCGTAGCCAACCGGAACAGGGGAACCGTTTTGGAGCTGTAAACGCACGGTGGAGTTGCTCGAAGTCAAGATATACGATATTATAGGGGGGTTATCTTCAACGGGGACATCAATGAATTCTATAGCAATTTCGCCAATAACCCCCCCCGACGACCCAAAAACAATTCGCATCGTAAAGTCAACATCGCTACCTAGGGCAGAGGGCACAGCAAAAATATCAACATTATCGGTGTCATTACTAAATGTTTGGCTATTAATGACAATCTGACCTGTATTTGGGCCTGTTTTGGTATACACATATGAGATGTTCGACATTCTCTCGAACAGATCATAAACTTTCTCCCCCCCAAATTCAGTTTTAACGGTAGTGGTCGAGCCATCCCCACCCCCGACAATACTGTTCGAGAACCCTGTTTCACCTCCTGCACTGGCATCGCCTCTGATCCTGGCAAACTGGAATGACACCGGCACACCATCTACAAAGAACAACTCCAGGCCGTCCAAGGTTGCAGGTGCTGTATCTGTGTTCTGATTGCCACCGCCACCACCACCGCCACCGCCACCGCAACTGGTGAACACGAGCGAGGAAACCAAGCAACATGCTAGGAGGGTGAAACAGGATTTCAGAGTGGTCAGTTTTTTCATTAGTTATTATGTATAGGATTTATTGAAATAACCTTTTTATTAAATAGACTGCTGCACGCGACGTCAATTTAAAAAAAATCGTAAACTAAGAGCCGCGTGATTACAAGGCTGAGCCAACACCTAGCGGCCAATCGTCAAGCCGGAGAGCAGTAACTCGGTATTATTACTCGTCCTAGCTAGGTTCTTGAGCAAGGTCTCAATCGCTTCACCAATAGGCAACGAGGCGAGCTGGCGACGAATTTCAAGCACTTTGGCCATTTCATCGGGATGGTAAAGGCGATCGTCATTTCGAGTTCCGCTTTGTGGAATGTGAATGGCTGGGTAAATACGCTGCTCGGCCAACTCTCGGTCGAGCCTTACTTCCATGTTACCCGTTCCCTTGAATTCCTCGAAGATGACATCATCCATTTTGCTCTCTGTCTCAACCAATGCGGTCGCAAGGATGGTCAGGCTACCGCCTTCTTCACAGTTACGGGCAGCACCAAAGAACTTACGGCTCTGCTGCAGCGCCGCCGGGCTCAAACCTCCAGAGCCAATGGGCCCCCCACTGCGTTGTGAGTTATTGTGACCACGCGCAAGACGTGTCAAACTGTCGAGTAAAAGCACGACGTCCTTACCGAGCTCGACCAGGCGCTTGGCACGCTCCATGACAAGGTCAGCAACCTGCGCGTGACGCTGAGCCGGCTCGTCAAAGGTCGAACTAAACACCTCAGCATTAACGGTTTCTTCAAAATCGGTGACTTCCTCTGGGCGCTCGTCGAGTAATAAAATGATGAGTACCACCTCGGGGTGGTTCAGCTGAATGGACTGCGCAATCTGCTTAAGCATGATGGTTTTGCCGCCTCGTGGAGGAGCCACAATCAGGCCACGCTGACCTTTTCCAAGAGGTGCAATCAGATCGAGCACTCGGGGAGACATGCCGGTCTCCTTATTTTCAAGCATGATGCGCTGGTCGGGAAACATCGCGGTGAGATGATCAAAACTCTTGGGTTTATGATACTCAGCGGCTGGAGCTCCCTCAATTTCGATGACTTCGCTTACCGATATATACTTGTCTCGACCATGAGGTGCACAGAGACGTGCTTTGACCTTCTGGCCCACGAGCAAGCCGTGCTCACGGATGAGGTTACCGTTCAGGTAAAGGTCATCCGGTGAGGTTTTGAAGCTCTTCATCGGGTCACGCAGCATGGCGTAGTTGTCCTTTGCCTGCTCCAGGACGCCCTCGCCCTCAACAATAACGCCCTCTTTGGCGTAGAACGATACCAGATCAAATACCAACTGGCTTTTAGACGCTTTGGCTGGGATTTTTACGGGAAGCACCTCCAGCATCGAATAAATTTCAGACAATGGCTTCTCGCGGAATTCATTGATGCTAATGGATTCTGGAAGGGGCGGCAGAGGCGGGCGCTCATCCTTCACCTCAACGGGTTCAGATGGCTCAGCGGGTTCCTTTGATTCCTTTGATTCCTTTGATTCCTTTGATTCCTTTGACTTAACGGGCTCTGTTGGCTCAACGGGCTCTGCTGGCTCAGTTTTAGATGCTTTGACCTCAGCCACAACAATGTCTTTTTGTTCTACAGGTTGAGCATCTACGACATCATCAGGTTTCTCTAATGCATCAACTGCCGGCTCGTTAGCTTCATGTTCTTCGTTCATGGGAAAAGTATCAGTTTGGACAAGGGCTTATCTTGTCGGGTAAATTCATAGGGTTATGCATAGAGGTATGGCCTTTGGCCATTTTAAGGGAATGCGGCACGTTGTTGCACATCAGTAAGTGACTGCAGGAAACGGCGACACTGGTTTCTGAGCATGCGCTCTGGACCTTCATTCCAGAAAACCATATCGGCCAATGCGAGCTTGGCATCAATGGACATCTGAGATGAAAGCACCGCTTTCACCGTATTGTCTCCCCAATCGTTGCGATTTTTGAGCCGATCAATCTGAGTTTTCCTACTGGTAGCTACCAGTAAATTGGCTGATTGACCAAAATCGAACCCGCCCTCAAACAGAAGTGGGATATCGGCAACGAAGAGGCGCGCTGCAGGATTTCTAGCTTCTCTCTCTAATAATGCAAGACATTCCTTACGCACCCTAGGGTGAAAAATCTGCTCAAGGAATTTTTTGCTGTCGGGCTCCGAAAAAGCCTTTGTTCGCAGCCAAGTTTTATTGATACCTCCTTGACCATTATCGACCTCCGGACCGAAGTGACTTCCTATCTCAGCGATGATCTGAGGATCAGAATACAATCGAGCCACACTAGCATCAGCATCAAACACCACGACCCCAGGGCTCAAGTCGCTGAAGATCGAACAACAGGTAGATTTGCCTGTAGCAATCCCACCGGTAAGCCCTATTGTGGTTAGTCTTGTTCTCATCTGTGCGTAGCATCACAAAATAATAATGGGCACACAAGCCGCAAGCACGGCAAAGCAAGGATAGCGCTGAATGCGTTAGCCCCAACTGCCGGCTCTTTGCATCGAGCACAAGGGCCTCATTAATGCGCACCTAGCGATAACAAGCCTACAAAAAGCAAAAACCCCTCAGCCGTCAACGACAGCGAAGGGGTTAATTTGAAATCGCTCAAAAAAGCTTTGGTAAAATCTAGCGTGAAGGCAGTAATCCGTTACCTCCATCAAGTGGCATGACTGATTGAGGTGCGACACCTCCAGCCCCAGCAGCGCCACTGGTAGGCTGATTAATTATAGTACCGGCTGCATCAATGATCTCAGCGGTGACAAAAATGATCAGGTTGCTCTTGATGCGACTTTCTGCCTTAGATTTGAACAATCGGCCAATAATTGGTAAATCTCCAAGAATGGGCACACTGTCTTCAACATTCTGAACGTCTTCACGCATCAGACCACCTACAGCCACTGTGTAACCATCGTAAATAGTTAAGCCAGTAGTGACCCTGCGCGTGGCGAATACAGGCATTTCAATGCGGTTCTCGGTGATGGTGATGCTGACAGGATTACCAAAAATATCTTGGCCGAGTGTTTGGATAGGAGATCCATAGTTAATGAAACCTTCAAACTCCACCAATTCAGGGGCAAATCGCAGGTCGATCGAATAGTTGTTTTCCCCAATCGTTGGTTCAATCTCGAGAGTAACACCGGTGTTGCGTGTTTCAAATCCAGTAGGCGTTGCTGGCGTAACAGGGAAAATTTGCGCTCCACCTCCACCTACGCCTGCATCTGCATTTTGTGATGTAACTCCAACCTCCTGCGGTAGTTCAGGCGGTTCATACTCTGTTGGGTAGATAAATTCACGAATGACCTCAATCGTCGCAGACTCACCACTCTTGGCTAGGATGCTGGGAGCCGTCATGACATCGGCACCTTTTTTCTGCGACAGTCCACGCATGATCATCTGCGCCTGACCATTGTCAAACAAACCAGTGATCGACAAAATTCCAGGAGCTACGTTGGTTGCCTGACTACTACGTGATGGGTTGTTAATAATTGAATCAATAGAATTACGCGTGTTGGCATAGTCACCACTACGCAGGCCCGCTGTCGCAATATTTGATGCTGAAGTTGCACCTGCAGGCAGGATACTTGGATTACCCAAATCACCAATATTACGGGGGACGCCATTACCCGTTGTGCCTCCTGACATAAAGGCTTTGTCGGCACCTTCTATACTAAAAGGACTAACAATCCAGTCAAAACCAAGTTCATCGGTATTGTCTTGGGACACTTCAATGAACTTTGTCATGATGCGCACTTGGCGAGGTCCGTCCTTGCGGAGCACCGCAATAATTTCATCAATGATATCAAGATTGTTCAGTGTATTGTTAACAACGAGTGTGCTGGTGGATGCAATGTAATTAGCAAAGGCATTATCCGGGAATGATACTCCGCTGTCCATCAACAAAGTTTGGGCGTTGGCCCGCTCGCTCAGAGCACCACCGCCACTGTCATCCTCACCAAAGGGATCATCATTGCCTCCACCGCCGGAACCACCACCTTGTGTTAGACGAGAAATGAAATCAGGCGGCACGGTGAAGGTTCGAGTGTAGAGATCGTCAACCTCCAAAGCGGCCACCGGCAAAAGAATCACGGCATGCTCATCAATCTTGTAACGAAGCCTGGTCTTATCACAGATATACTCGAGCACCGCGCCAAGCGGGACAGGTGTACTGAGAAACAACTCATCCACTTTCCGCTCACCAATGCTAGATTCTGATCCAGATCCAGCAACCACATCTGCGCCGAAATCAGCCTCTCCTTCAAGCTCAACAGAGCCACCAGCTTGCGATGAAGGGTCTCGTATGAGGAAGTTGACCCCCATCTTGTCCGGATCTTGTTCAAAGTCAAATTCGCGGGCACGTAAGCGCAAGATTTCCAAACATTGGTTTACTGTGTAATCCTCAAATTCGACTTTGGGAATGATAATGTTGTTTAGTTTTTGCTGAATATACTCAACCCCTGTTGTGCGCAAAGAGGAGCCCTCTCCTGGGCCAAAATCAGGAAGCTCGGGTGGCACTGTGGTCTCCCATGCCTTATCTACTTCCATGAGAAGCTCAGCGCGTGTTTGGTCATATGCCGCACGATAATAGTCAGACTTGATAGCGGCTATTCTCTCAAGCCAACGACGGGCCGCTTTATTATAGGGATCTATTTGCAGGATCTTCTTAAACTCAGCATCAGCTTCGCTGTATTTCCCTAAGTTATAATAGCCCTCACCCGTATACAAGTGGCGACGAACTTGATCGACGTTTTGAGAGTGGTCAGAAGTCAATGCTGGATTAGTTCTTATAGGATCGTCTAGATAACCAAGTTGCTTCTTCACTGCTGAATTTGTCGGGTCCTGTGCTATCACGCCCTCAAGCATGCTGCGTGCTTCATCGTATCTGCCGATGCGACGGTACTCCTGCGCCAGGGCTGCCGATGCATCACCAAGGTGAGCTGTGTAGGCCTCACGACGGTCTGCTAACGCTGGGCCTGGAGGTAACATGGTGAGTGCTGACCTATATTGTTTAACGGCCTCCTCGTATTTGTTACCGGCATAGGCAGCTCTTCCAAGGCCAAGGGCTTTGTCAGCTTCAACTACAAGATTGGCTCGGCGAGCAATTTCACGTTGCGCAATGCTGGAAGAATTATCTCCTAGGCTTTCGGCACGGAGCGAATGAGCCGTAAGCGACATCCCTAGGACAACACAAAGATGCACGATGGTTTGTTTGCCATGAATGCCTGCGATGAGAGCCAGGTAGTTATTCCGCAAATCTTGAATGTATGGGTGGGTAAGTTTGCTTTGCATGATTAATAAGAGCATTTGACCATTTTTATTTCCTAATGTGAAGTATATTTTCTAATTATTTTTTAAATAAATGTGGGATGTGGCACCAATTTCGAAATCCCAATCGTTTCCGTTACTTCTTTTTTGGGAAAGGCATGACATGCTCAAGCTTGTTACCTTCCTTATCCTGATATTCAACAACGATTGTCATTTTCTTAAGATCGATACTCTTAAGAAGGTAAGGTTTTTGTTTAGCCCCCACGTCAAAAGGCAATGAGAAATAGGTGTTTTCGTCGATTTCGAACGGCTTATCACCCTCATTGAGAGCTTCTAACACGAGCTTCGCTTTGCTGTCCATAATGCCTAGTGTTCGTCCGGGGTGCCCATCTAAATCACCACGCTTGTCAAAACGATACTGCATTCCTTTTTTGTTAGGTTGGAGATCTTCAATAACCCAGATGATATCAATCATGCCATTGGCATTGCGCCTGCGATCAAGCTCAACAAACTTAAACCTCTTTTTCATCAGCGGCGTTTGGAATATAATGACCTCACCAACTCCCACAGGTTCGGGGGTCTTGTTGTATCTCCTGCTTGATTTTGATTGCAAGTCAAACAATGTCTGCCTGCCCCCACCGCTTGCTTCTCTTGGCTTGAGGTGCACTTGATTCGTATCGACCGCGAGGGCTTTTAATTTCGAAACAGGCTCGGGATAGTCTTTTTCATCATTCGGATCGGTCTCAGCCTCGAATTCCTCGCGATTAGTAAAGCCGTCGTCATCAGGATCTCGATCCGGAGCATTGCCATAGCCAGGATCAAGGTCGTGCTCCATCCACCATGTATTAGGTATGCCCGCATGAACGGGATCACTTTTCAGCAAATCTACAGGATTCTTGGGATCATCGCGCTTAGAATATAAAACAATACCAGTAAACAAATCAACCTTACGTCCGTCCAGATCAGCATGGTTGATCCTGTGCTCCATATACATGGATACCTTTGAAATCTCAATATCTGGTAGACCATCAACACTCACCTCATTATTTTGCTTGGGATTAGGGAGATTAAAAGCGTTGGCCTGATCGCCTTTGTTTTTGAAACTGATATAACCGAGCGCGAGCAACGCGGTGACGGCTGCCCCCAGGGTTACTTTTTCATAATTGTCGGATAGCCAAGACATGTTGTGAATATATTAGAGGGTGAAATTGATGGTTGCAATGACTCTAGGCACCATTGGAGGGGCTTGCATCATTTTTATTTTCAGGCGACTTCTCGCCCTTAAACAAGAGAATATCAAAGTTGATGTGGATGTTGAGTTTTTCGTCCCCCATCACCTGCTTAATAATATGCTCGTCGTTGGACATCGCCTCGATTCGCGGCCCGATCTGGGCATCGCTTCGCTCTATGTCGCCGATATTGGCACCTTCCTCTGAATCAACATCAGGCAGGGCGAAGCCTCCAAACACATCATTTTCTTCAGGCACAAAAAATCCTGCATCATCATTATTTGGTTTTTTGTCTTGGAACGCTGCATCTTTGGGACCTGGTGCATTTTGCTTCTCATTGCGAATGCGCAGCGAACGCAAGGCATACAAATACCCTTTCGAATTTGCCATTTCTTTAAGGAAATTGCGCATTGACGCTTCACTCGCAGTAAAAGCGAGTTCTACAGGCATCACCTCAAAGATTATTTCATCCTCTGGGTTGGCTGCCTGATTACCCCGCCGAGCATTCTTTTTTGTGCTTGGTGCAGGAGGCGGCCCTTTCTCCACATCTAGTAATTCGCGCCGTATGTTGATGATCGCCTTAGGCTCATTCTCCGCTAGCTTCTCGAGTAGCCATTGAATGGCGCCAAGCTGATAGTTCAGTTTAGACGTTGCATAGGGGGCCGCTTGAATCTTTGCATATTTTTCAAAACCAAACCCACAGTCCTCTGGCAATGAGGTCTCGGTCTTGTTAAAAGCTTTGCGCAATTCAGCCTGCATTTTAATCCTCGCATCACTAAATTCCCCAGGAGTAAGTTTAGGTGATTTGTCAGGTTTATACTCATAAAAAGCATCGCGGACCTCCTCGATGACCGCTTCATATTCCTGGATGACCTGCTCGCGTGCTTTTAAATTTTGCTGGTTGGGGTACGGCTTTGCAGCAATCAAGATGCCGTATCTGCTTCTGAGGTCGCCATACTGAGCCATATTAGCCTTAAAGTCATCGCCCTCGGAGTAGCCATGGTAAAAAATACCACCAGCGAATAGAATGGTAGCAGCGAGTAGTCCGCTGACAAACTTGTTTTCTTGAATCCAATCCATGATTTAAAGTTTAGTTTTCACCTGTTTTATTGATGCTTTCATTCTGCAAAATTAATCAATGGGTTTCTAGAGTTTGATGATTACCTGCCAGCGGCCGAGCCAGATGCTACAGAAATAGGCTTTTTAAGAGGTAGTATGATTTCAAATCGGGCTGCGTATGCATCGCCGAGATCGGTTGGTTTCTCGATGATCGTTTGTTGTGTCGGCATTACATCAAAATATTTAGAGCCACTACGAAGACGGTCGATGAGTTCATCAACTTCCTTGTAGCCATCTTTGTCACGCCAGAAGCCCTTCACTCTGATCGCGGTAATTTCTGGCAACTCAGGCGCGGCTCCAGCTCGTGGCTTTCTGGCACCCCTATTGGTAGCCAGCGCATCTACGTTGATCTGGGCACGCGCAGACTCGCCATTGTCTTTACTGGCGAAATCACTACTGATAACAGATTGCAAGATACTAGCCGAGTCATCATCACTGGATGAACCAGTATTATTTGCTGACGCCTCAGTGCGGACAAAGCCAACAACAGGATCAAAATCAACCAGCCAAACTTTGTCACTTTTAAAATGGAGGGCCAAATCATCAAGCATGTCAATCCAATCGGTACGCGCTGCCTGCGCTCCTGCTAATTGAGATGAAATGATATCAAGCTGAGCTTCTTTCTTTGCCAATTCATTCAAGGGCTTAGCGTAGCTATCTCTTACACCAACCTCTTGAGTGATTGTCGTGAGCCCAGCTTCCGATAAGCCTTTGCGCCCCATATTCGTCCACGACCAGACAGCCCAGCCCGCAATCAGTAACACCGACGCAAAAACCAACCATGGCTTACGCCGGGTAGTCTCACGCTCTCGAAATACCTGATCCGGCACAAGGTCAATGGTAAGAGATGTTTTGCCCTCCGCTCGCAGAGCCAATCCCACTAATTCACCTAGCATGTGCGCTTCAGCACTCACTTGCTCTACGTTGACATCCGCACCTACTGAAATCTCTTTCAGAGGGTTAAATAACTCCACAGGGAGCTGTAGTTTTTCCTCAAAAAATTTGTCGATGTAAGGCAAATTAGCGCCACCACCAGAGATGAAGATTTTTTGAGGAGCTCGCCCGCCGTGCTGACTGCGGAAGTAATTGGTTGTTCTCGCAATTTCCGCAGGAAGCTTACTGAGGGCATTACGAATAACGGTGGCAAGCGCTGCCGAATCCTCACTCAACTGCGATGTATGCGCTGTATTGAGTGCAACGAGTCCATTGTTGCACTTTTGGGCTTCCGCCTCGGAGAAATTAATGCCGTATTGCTTGGCAATGGCAGTCGTAATTGAGGCTCCGCCGACAGCGACACTGCGCGTAAACATTCTTTTCCCCTCAAGATAGATCAGGTTGCAGGTTTTCGCCCCAATATCTATGAGCAGAGTCGTGCTTTCTAGCTCAGGGTAGCTATACAGCAGCGCATTGTAGAGCGCCATGGGCGAGGCATCAACATCGATTGTCCTCAGCCCTGTATCGGTCACAATATCATTCAAATCATTGAGTGAATCACCTTTGATGGCAACCAGGGCAACTTCCTCATCTGTTGAATTACTATCGAGTAGCTGCCAGTCCCAGATCACCTCTTCAATCGGGAATGGCACATGTTGCTGCGCTTCAAACGCTACCAACTGTTGGATATTGTCATCCTCAATCGGAGGCAATTTAATAAAACGCGTAAAAACAGACTGACCGGAAATCGAATAGCGTAGCTTGGTCGACTTGCTGATACCAAGACGGTCGATGAGTTCAGAGATAGCCACTCTTATCTGAGGCAGCCGTGCCATTTCTGCAGCAGGGTCAGCCAAAATAGAGGTGGAATCATACTTTTGGAGAGTAAGTCGCCCGGACTTTGACGCCTCAAATACTCCCATCGCAATGCGTTGGGATCCTATGTTGAGGACTACTATTGCTTTTGAATCAGCCATGATTGATCAAAAATTACTAGGTTTGCTATCAAACTCTCTAAATAGTCTATGTATGTGTAATGCTTTCACAAGTGCCATTTTAATCGAGTTCTTCGATTTCCGCATAACGATCCCACCAGAAAAATTTGAAGGGGGTTTCATTTTTGTTGAGCAGTGGTATTTTTCTATAGGGGGTTAATTTATCCCACCACTTACCTTTTGATTTAGGCATCGTGGTGAAGAACCCAGAGCTCTTGACGGGCTGCACGCCATTTATTAAAATTTCACCGCCCACCTCTTTAATGGTGTTTTCTGCTGCCTTATCTTTGCCGCTGATGCGCTTCACCGCTGATGGCGACAGATAAACCGAAACGTAAATATCCTCATCAATAGGCACGTTGACATAATTGATCTCCTTCTCCAGTAAGCGCACTTTAGTGTCACCGTTCTCTGTGACATTGGCTGCGATATACCACTTAACGGTAACGCGATCTGCGAATAACTCACTTCTATTAAAAGCCGCTATTTTGATTTTCAATTCAACTTCCAACCACTCCTTCGGGTCGAATTTTTTAGCTGTTGTGCGGCCGTCAATAGTCGGCGAGAGCATGGCTTCAAACTCAGGCTTATCGATATCTAACTCATATTGCTGCGCCATCAATACCGATGACATGCTCATCAAGCCCAGCAAGACGGACACAACTAATTTACTACGGAATGTTAAGTTCATATTCAATAATTCTTCAGAGATATTAGCTGTTCGAAGCACCACTTGACCAGCAGAAACGAGAAATATTATACTTTTTATCGTTATTTTAGCTCTACCTCTGCAAGGCTTCATCGTGCAATGTTGAGGTTTCTTCAGTTCCTTCACATCTCGCTTGTGCATTTCTCGCCAGTATGATTTGTAAAGCTGCATCATGGCAAAGCCACAAAAGACAGCGATCCAGCCTACGCGCGCCGAAGATTTCCCAGAATGGTACCAGCAAGTTATCAAAGCTGCTGACATGGCTGAAAATTCAGAAACCCGAGGCTGTATGGTCATCAAGCCCTGGGGATACGGCATATGGGAGCTTATCCAGCAGCAGCTCGATGTGCGTTTCAAGGAGACAGGACATCAGAACGCCTATTTTCCGCTATTGATCCCCCTCTCCTATCTCGAAAAAGAGGCTGAACATGCTGAAGGCTTTGCCACGGAGTGTGCCGTCGTCACTCATCATCGGCTTGAGGCCGTCAAAGATGACGAGGGTAAAACAAAAATGATTCCCGCGGGAAAGCTCACCGAACCCTACGTCATCCGACCCACCTCTGAAACAATCATCGGAGCTGCCTTCTCGCGCTGGATTGAATCTTATCGAGATCTTCCACTGCTCATCAACCAGTGGGCTAATGTGATGCGCTGGGAAATGCGCCCCCGCCTCTTTCTGCGCACCGCCGAGTTCCTATGGCAAGAAGGCCACACGGCTCATGAGACCAAAGAGGAGGCCATCGAGGAAACACGCACCATTCACCAACTCTATGAAGAATTCCTTCGCGATCACCTCGCCATCCCTGTGATTGCTGGTGAAAAAACCGAAGCTGAACGTTTCCCGGGAGCCGATATGACGCTCACCGTAGAGGCCATGGTTCAAGACAAAAAAGCCATCCAAGCAGGCACCTCCCATTATTTAGGCACTAATTTTTCCAAGGCTCAAAATATCAGCTTCACGGGACGTGATGGCAACCAACAGCATGCCCACACAACCTCTTGGGGAGTCTCTACACGCCTCATTGGCACCATCATCATGGCTCACTCGGATGATGACGGCCTCGTGCTACCGCCTCGAGTAGCACCATCACAGATTGTCATCGTGCCCGTCACACCCAAGGAGGATAGCCGAGACGCCATCATTGATGCCTGTCATGCCCTCGCAGAAATTCTGCGCCGTGATTGTAGATACGCTGATCAGCCTCTGCGTGTTCACGTTGACGGCCGTGATTTAGGCGGCGGTGTTAAAAAGTGGGAATGGGTTAAAAAAGGCGCCCCAATAAGGATTGAGATAGGCCCGCGCGATCTCGAATCAGGAAAAGTGTGTTTGCAACGCCGCGACCAGGGGCCAATGGACAAAGACTTTTTGCCCAAGGAGGACTTCATTCGCAACGCCTCGGATATCTTGCAAGATATCCACAATACACTCCTCGCTCGCGCCACTGAGATGCGTGACCAAAACATCACCGAATGCGGCAACAGAGAAAACTTTGACCAGCACTGGTCTCAGGATGCACCGGGTTGGCTAATGACTCCATGGAATGGTACGCGCGAGCAAGAGGAAGAACTCTCTAAGAAACACAAAATATCCATCCGATGCCTACCTCTCACGATCCAAGAAGGCGAACCTGCACCGTGTTTTCTTACTTCCGAACCTACCCGCCAGCGCGCACTATGGGGGCGTAGCTACTGATTATTTTTAGCTTTGGAATTTTTCATTTAGTACATAGAATCTCAAACAAATGGGTATCTTCAACAAACCAAAACTCAGAGGTGCAGGCAACAAACGCGAGAGCATGCCCGATGACCTGTGGACCAAGTGCACGGATTGCGGTGAACTGATTCACGCACTTGACCTCAAGCAAAACCTCAACGTTTGCACGAAATGTGAGCATCATTTCCTCATCGGTTCTCACGAACGCATTCAGCTTCTTGCCGACCCTGGAAGTTTTCAGGAAACCAATGCCGGTCTCTTTTCCAAAAACCCACTTGGGTTTAGCAAGTATGAGGACAAGATTGACATGCTGCGGAAGAAAACCAAACTCAACGATGCAGTTGTGACAGGATCCCTAACAATTGAGGGCAAGCCTGCCATGATCGCCGTCATGGACTTCAAGTTTTTTGCTGGCTCAATGGGCTCAGTTGTAGGGGAAAAAATCACCCGTGCCATAGAGCAGGCCATTGACGAAAAAAAAGGAGTCATCATTGTTTCAGCATCATCGGGTGCCCGCATGCAGGAAGGCATGCTCTCACTTATGCAGATGGCAAAAACCTGTGCTGCCCTAGCCCGCTTGTCGGAAGCCGGCCTGCCCTACATCTCAGTAATGACTCATCCGACCACCGGAGGGGTCACAGCTTCCTTTGCCACCATCGGCGACATTAACCTTGCCGAGCCTAAATGCATGATCGGGTTTGCTGGCCCTCGAGTCGTTAAAGAGACCACCCACCAAGACCTACCGCCAGGCTTTCAGACTGCTGAATTCATGCTCGAACATGGCTTGATTGATTCCATTGTGAAGCGCAGTAAATTGCGTGCCAAACTCGGCACACTTCTTGGATACATGCTGCCCTAACGCAGCTTGTATCGCATATTTAGTCCATAAACACTGGATGCCAACCATCCCGTGCCGATGACCTACAAGGAAGCGATCGACTGGCTTTACGAGACCCAGCAGTTTGGCATCAAACTTGGGCTCGAGCAGCCCCGCAGACTACTTCGCGAGCTTCGCGCCTGCCCCGCGACTGGAGTGAAGGTGATCCATGTCGCTGGAACAAATGGCAAAGGTTCAACCTGCGCGATGATCGACGCCATCGCCCGCTCATGCGGTTTGCGCAGTGGACTTTTCACCTCACCTCACCTGATTGATTTTCGTGAACGTATCCGTGTCAACGGGGCTGAAATCAGTGAAGAAAAAACAGCTCAATACCTGACTGAGATCAGAGAACTCGTGGCAAGCTGGGAGCACCACCCAACATTTTTCGAGCTCACCCTCGCCCTCGGCATGATGCACTTCAAGCAGCAAGGCTGCGAAGTCATCGCCTTGGAAACAGGAATGGGCGGACGTCTCGATGCGACAACGGCAGTGCCTGCCGATGTCGCGGTGATCACGCCAGTGGCGATGGACCACTCTCAATGGCTTGGCGAGACATTAGCCGAAATTGCAGCAGAGAAAGCAGGCATCATGGTTGCCGGCCAAGCTGTCTTAAGCAGCGCCCAAACTCCTGAGGCCAAAGATGTGCTTAAGAAGCACGCTAATAAAATCGGCTCCCCCATTCGATTCATCACCGATCCATACAAAGACTCAGCGATTAGTTTGGCTGGCCCTCATCAACTTTACAACGCCTCACTTGCCATCGCTGCCGCTGAGCATGCGCAGCTTTCAGTGAACACCAAAATCATCAGTGATGCACTGGCAAGCGTCAACTGGCCGGGACGCTTTGAGCGATGCTCGGCATCTAGCTTGCCATCTGAAATCATCCTTGATGCAGCGCACAACACACAAGCTGCTGAAGCCCTAACAAAAACATGGCAGGAGCAATACCCCCATTGCAAGGCAACCATAATCTTTGGTGCCGTGGAGGGTAAAAATACAGAGCTGGTGATCTCTATTCTATCTCGTATCGCTGCTCATATTCACCTCACCCCCATCGACTCACCTCGCTCCCTAAGCTCTGATGAGCTTGCCCACTCGATCCATGAAGATACCCCGCACACAATCCACGCCAATATCGCCGGTGCCATTGACAGTGCATGCCAACAGGCCTCAGACTCACCTGTCCTCATCTGTGGCTCGATTTTTCTCATCGGCCACGTCAAGGCGATGTTATCCCAAGAAAGCGCTCGCCCAAGCAGCCAGTAGCTAGTAGCTAGTGGCCAGTGGCTAACGCAGCATTTCGCCTCTCTTCCCCACACCAACAAGCAATTATACTCTACCCACAATGTTTTTTCAATCACTCCTCCGCCGAAACGAGATTGGCGCCAACTCTTACCTCGTTGAGCTCGACGAGCATCGTATCGTACTTGATTCCGGCATGCACCCTAAAGAGGAAGGGATCGAATCCCTCCCTGCTCATCACGAGCTTGAATCTAGCAGTGTCGACTCCATTTTTGTCTCCCACTCCCACTTAGACCACTCCGGATCGCTCCCTGTGCTGATGAATAACCAGCCAGATGCTGAGGTCTACATGACTCCTGCCACCTCCAAGCTCGTCGATGCCCTGCTGCACAATTCAGTCAATGTCATGGAGAGCAAACGCGTTGAGTTGGGGATTACGGATTACCCTTTCTACACGCATCGTGAGCTCGACCGGCTGGAAAAGCGCTGGCGCACCTTCAAATATGATCGCCCATTCCAGCTCAGTGAAAATGTCCGCGCTAGCTTTCATGACGCAGGGCATATCCTTGGCTCTGCGGGCGTCATGTTAGAAACCATGGACAAACGCATTTTCTACACCGGTGATGTACAGTTCGAAGATCAAACCCTCATTCCCGGCGCTAAACTTCCTGAGGAGGATATTGATATCCTTATTATCGAGACCACCCGTGGTGCCTCTCCTCGTGACGAGTCCTACAACCGCCAACAGGAGGAAAATAACTTTGCCGAGTCCATTAACCGCTGCCTGCGTGATGGTGGATCTGTCCTCGTCCCCGTATTTGCCATGGGTAAAACTCAGGAAGTTCTGAGCATGATCAATCGCTTCAAAACTGAAGGCATGATTCCCGATGCTCCCGTCTACATCGGCGGTCTCAGCACAAAGATGTCACTCATCTTCGATGAATTTGCAGACTCAACCCCGCGTAATCAACCCGGCTTTCGAGTCCTCAAGGACATGGAGGTCAAGACAGGTGGTCGCCGCCGTAAGCGCACCCCTATCGTCTACCAGCCTGGAGCTATCTACGCCCTTTCCAGCGGTATGATGACTGAAAAAACAGTATCCAATAGTTTTGCACGCGGCTTTATGGATAACCCTAAAAACGCACTGCTCTTTGTCGGTTATGCAGACCCCGACTCCCCAGCAGGTCATATCCGCGCTGGCAAACAAGGAGACCTCATCAACCTTGATCCTGAACAGCCGCCCGTTCAGTTCAACTGCCCAATGGAGGTCTTTGATTTCTCAGGACACGCCACGAGAGACGACTTGCTCGACTACATTTTACGGGTGAAACCGAGCAAAACGATACTCGTCCATGGCGACATTCAGGCAACCGAATGGTTCGCGGATCAGCTTCGTGAAAAACTCCCAACTACTGAGACGATCATTCCGAAGCCAGGAGCCAAATATTACTTCTAAGTCACCGTAAAGTTCACCGAACGCTATGAAATTAGCTGCAAAGCTCAAGTCGCGTGTGCTGGACATAGCGTGATCATCTTGCTAAAAGATAACCTATGAATGGTAGATCAACCATGCTCAGCAAGCGCTTCCTCCAGCTCAGCACATTCGTGTTCGTAATCCTATTCTTATCAGCTTGGATGCCATTCACGGCGGCAGCTGACACACGCTGTGCTAGCGTAAATGCTGATGAGCTCCTCAAGAACTACAAGAAGGCGAACGACCATAGAAAAGCCCTTCTGGCCAAAAGAGATCAGCATAAACAGAGGCTTGCCACCCTTGTTGCACGCCGCACCAAGGTCAGTGAAGCGATGGCGAGCCTGCGCGAGGAGATCATCAAACAAGCTGAAACTAAAGAAGCCAGAGAAACATACCGTGATCGGGCTGACAAAATCGTCAATCAATACCAATCTCTAAACCGGGCAATCAACGAAATAGAAAATCTACACCTGAAGCAGGCGAAAAAAGATTTATCTACTCTCATCCAATCATCGCTGAATGAGATTCACACCATGATTCACCAGTATGCACGCGATCACCAGTATGATTGGATCATCGATACATCTGGCCGATCCAGCAGCACGATATCGCCCCTCATCTACGCAAGAGCTGCTGAGGATATCACCGATAAAATATCAGAACACATCAACCAATAAGCCTCCTGGATTGAGGCTATCAAGTTGAAGTGAAAATCGTAATTTTACGTAGCCTAGCTCAGCGCAGCGAGGGCCTGGTCGAGATCAGCAATGATATCATCACTGTGCTCAATACCAACGCTGAGACGTATCAGGCCTGGAGTGATGCCGGCGGCAAGCTGTTGTTCAACACCCAACTGACTATGTGTAGTCGTTGCCGGGTGAATCGCTAGGCTCTTTGCATCCCCTACATTAGCAAGGTGTAGAAACAGCTTCAGTGACTCGATCAACTTCTGGCCAGCATCGCTACCATCTTTAAGTTCGAAGACAACCATGCCGCCGCCTTTCCCCTTGAGGTATTTTTGGCAGCGATCGTATTCAGGGTCATCTGGCAATCCAGGGAAACGTACCCACTCTACAGCATCGTGCCCTTTTAGATACTCGGCGACTTTGAGCGCATTCTCTGAATGCTTCTCCATCCTGAGTGGCAAGGTTTCAATGCCCTGCAGGAATTGCCATGAGTTATCAGGGCTGATACACGCGCCGAGGTTACGCAATGGAACTGTACGCAAACGAAGGATGTAGGCAAGTGGCGCCAATGGCTCGGGAAGATCATGCCCCCAACGTAAGCCGTGGTAAGAGTTGTCAGGCTCATCAAAAAGCGGATGCTTGCCACCCGCCCAGTTAAATTTACCCGAATCCACCACAATACCTCCAAGCCCGACACCATGACCACCAAACCACTTGGTCAGTGAGTGAATGACAATATCGGCACCGTGGTCGAGTGGTTTAGTAAGATACGGCGTGGAGAAGGTAGCATCCACAATCAGGGGCAAGCCATGAGCGTGTGCAATCTTGGCAATCGCTTCGAGGTCGGCGACTTCAAGTGCTGGATTAGATACCGTTTCACAGAATAAGGCGCGTGTGTTCTCATCGATTGCCGCTTCAAAATGAGCAGGGTCAGTCGAGTCCACAAGGCTGACATCAATGCCCATCTTCGGCAGAATATCGTTAAACATGGTGTAGCTACCACCATACAGATTGCGGGCAGAAACAATATTATCACCAGATTCAGCGAGGTTGATAATGCTATTAAAAATGGCTGCTGTTCCCGAAGCAAATCCCAAGCCCGCCATTTCATGGGCTCCCTCAAGCATGCATACTCGCTTCTCCAACACATCTGTTGTTGGGTTCATCAGACGTGTGTAGATGTTACCCAGTTCCTTGAGAGCAAATAAATTTGCTGCATGCTCAGTGGAGTCAAAAACAAAAGAGCTGGTGCGGTACAATGGCACCGCGCAAGCATTAGTGGTGGGGTCTGGCTGTTGGCCTCCGTGAAGGCAAATCGTTTCTAGTTTCATATTGGTTATCGTTAAGGATCTTAGTTTGGCTCTTAGTTTGGCCCATCGCTGCAAATCGTTGGCAAAGCAAATTTTTCTGGGCTAAACCTCAGAGAAGAAAATGCAGCTGAAATGCTCATGAATGCGCATGGCTACCGCTCGAAATAGCAGGACCACCAGATATCAAAAGTAAAAAGAGCCGTTCCAATCCTTTGTCTTGCCACCATAAAAAGAGATCCCTTGGCATTCGCCAGACTTGACGTAGAGCCTCGGCTGATTATGCTGCGCACCCCTTCGAATCAAGAAACCGACTCGTAAACATGGCACTCATTGTTCAAAAATATGGCGGATCATCCGTGGGAACTCTCGATCGCATCCGCAATGTAGCGGCGAGGATCAAGCGTGTCCTGGATGAAGGCAATCAAGTCGTCGCTGTGGTTTCGGCCATGGGAGGTGTCACCGACAGACTCCTTGGCATGGCTAGTGAGCTCAATGCCAACGCTCCAGAACGTGAGCTTGATGTGCTCTTATCTAGCGGAGAACAACAATCCATTGCTCTCCTTGCCATGGCCCTGCAAAGCATGGGCGTCGATGCCGTTTCTGCCACAGGCCGACAAGCTGGCATCCAAACGGTTGGTAGTCACACCCGTGGTAGAATTGACGACATTGATCCTACAATGATCAAAGCTTATCTTGCCGAGGAAAAAGTAGTGATTATTGCTGGTTTTCAAGGTGTGACCAAAGAGGGCCTGATTCATACTCTCGGGCGCGGCGGATCTGACCTCAGCGCCATCGCCGTAGCTGCATCACTGGATGCTGATGTCTGTCAAATCCTCACCGATGTTGATGGTGTTTATACTTGTGACCCACGCATCGTGCTAAATGCACGCAAGCTCCCCGAAATCTCATACGACGAAATGCTGGAAATGGCCTCATCTGGAACAAAGGTGATGCAATCCCGCTCTGTCGAATTCGCCAAAAAATATGGTGTTGTATTTGAAGTCTGTTC